>Ga0181346_1000699_pt1 | contig 14812 bp, 20 predicted proteins | sample Su13VDMM15DN_FD_130100 | JGI IMG/M metagenome (GOLD analysis project Ga0181346, IMG submission 130100) | Freshwater viral communities from Lake Michigan, USA - Su13.VD.MM15.D.N | ecosystem: Environmental > Aquatic > Freshwater > Lake | place: USA: Michigan | collected 2013-07-15 | reverse complement strand
GGCAATGCCATGAACATGCTGTAGTTGAAAGCTGCAAATTTGTTGGTGAGTGCTTGATTGCGAGCTGTATAGTATGGACACACATTGTTGCGCCAGCAGTCTTGTTTGAGCTTGGGCATGTACGTGCATGGCGCTACATCAACTGAAAAATTACTATCAACAGCACACATGTAGTTGCTCTTGCCTTTGATGACTTTGGTGTCTTGAAACAGCTGTTGATATTGATCTTGCAATTGCTTGGTGATGGTCAATGCTGCAGCACCAAACACTGGCTCTGCCAAACATTCATCTTCATAAGTGTAACAGCCTGCTTCACTCTTGAATGCATCATATGATTCAATGAGTCGTACAAACTCTGGTGTTGGTTTGATGCTGGCATTGGCAATGGCTTTGCTGATGAAACTTTTGCCACTGCCAGTTGGAGCACAGCAGATTACAAACTTGTGCTTTTCAAATGCTTGTGTCAGTTGATCCAGAACCTGGTGTTGTTCTGGTGTAGGTGTGTAATTTTCAGGAAAATGCTCAACGAATGATATCATTCCACACTATAGCTTGGGTCTGATTATTTTGCAATTGATTACTGCATTAAAAAATCTGGTATTCTTTTTGCGTGTCAAAGTTTTGAGCTTCAGCAACAAGTCACTGTTGTTGTTGGCCAGTGTATCCAATGTATAATCCAAATTTATGCCATCTGCTGTTCTGTAAATGTTGAATGGAAATGGTACAATGAATTGCTTCATTTCATCTTTATCAATTTGCAGCATCAAATGCAAATGAAAATCTTTTATGGCATACAAAATGAGTTTACCTTTGCGAATTTGCTTGCCTTCCAGTTCAAATGACAAGTTGTATTGCAGCATGCTGCTCAAAAGTTTATCTACATGTTCAATGATTATCATGAGTTGATGAAAGCTAATTTTTGTGTTGGTGACATGGCCAACAAATGTTCATTGAAGTAATTCCAAAACTCATCATTGGCTGCAATTGTTCTGATGATGGTTGCAGAATCAGCATTGATGCATCTGTAATCCTGCATGAAAATATCCCAAGTGATGACTAAATTCTTTTCTTTGGGATTGAACTTGGGCAACTGTCGTGCTGATTCATAATGCAGCACAATCTTGCCATTGGCACCGCGCAACAATTCTGCATTGTTGGTACACAACATGCGTCGTGTTGCAGGAAAGCCTGGTTTGGGCCTTCTTCTGGTAAATTTTACCTCTGCAACATTGGCAAGAAGAATGCGTTGCAATTCATCACTGTTCATTGGTCAAGGGTTCACAAATGCCAAAGATGCGTTGCTCATTCAAGAAAATGCCATTCCTGACTTTGCCATATCCATGCACTGCAATGTTAGAAACTGGAATGCCTTTATCATTGGGAAAAACAACAACATCACCAACTTTGGCATACTTGACACCAGGTCCTGCCAAAACAACTTTGGCTTTGCGCCATGCTTTGGTTACAGCATTGACTGGTACAAAAATGCCATTGCGTAAAATTTCTTTGCCATCAGCAGATACATCAACATATTCCACCAGCATCACATCATCAATGATGAATCTGAGGCTGTAATCTTGCAACTCATTGCCAAAATCTCCTTGGCTGTGAGCTTGTAAGTCAATGAGGCTGCGGGAGGTTTCTAGTTGGTCAATGTCTGCGGGCATGCAACTATTTACAACAACAGTTTGCTGATGCAACTGATCAATAGTACTGCATTTAATTTTTTAGCTGCAGTTGTTCAACTTGTTGCTGATACATTTTAATTTCTCTGATGCTGATGCACATGCTTTGTGCAGCCAATGCAGAGTAATCTTCTTTGGACTCTGCATCTGGTTTTTCTTTCTTGGTCTTTTTGATGTATTGAATGCGTTTGAATTTGCAGCGGGGCATCAAATGATACAAGAAATCGTATTGGTCTTGCTTGCTGTCAAATACGGTCCACCATTTGTTGATGGTATCATTGATGAGTTTAGCAACAGGAGCTGAATACATGCTGAGCCATCTGTTGGTCATATACAGATTGAACTCTCCCTCGTTGTCAAGGTTGAGTTCAATCTTCTTTTTATTGACCAGGATGGAACCTATGATGTCAAATATGTTCATGCAATGACCTTGGTCGTAGCTACAAAGATGCTGTCAGTCATTTGATGAAATGCATCAATGACTTTGTGCATGAATTCTTGAATCTGTACATCTGTCAAATGAGTTGAGTACGCAAATCCAGGAGCTTTGTTGCCTGCATCAATGTTGATGCCTGTATGACCCAATGCCGCACCATTCTTGACATATGTAATACTGACTGAACACTTGCCTTTGCTGTGCAACTGTCCATCACTGCCTTCAAACTCCTCTACTACCAACAAGTCATCACCATTGACTTCAATGGGCTTCTTGATGATGTTGTACAGAATGTTGGCAATCTGAGTGTTGAGCAAGCGTTGAAATGCTACTGCACCAAATGCTTCCAGGTTAGGAATCTCCCAGCAGAAGTTGATTGCATCTTTGCTGTAGATGAAATCATTGCTCAAAACATCTTCCAAGTCAATCATACCATCTGCTTCTACAAGCATGGGTGCTCTGAATGCTACAATGTTGCCATGAGGTAATACTTTGTTGCGCAACAGCTTGTATGCAAAGCGGTTGTGAATGAGCATTCCATCATATGTTGGTTGATCGTCTCTTACTAGTAGGTTATAATTCATACATCAATATGATCTATGCTTTATTTTTTTCAACCTGTTCTTTGATCCAAAAGTACGTTTTTTCAATTCCTTCTGCAAGTGGGCATTTGGGAGACCATCCCAACTTTTCTTGCAAGAGTGTATTGTCTGAATTTCTGCCACGTACTCCAGTTGGTCCAGTGATATGCTTCTTGTGTAAAGATTTGTTTTCAATGCTGCATGCAATGTCTACAAGCTGATTAATTGTTACCATTTCGTCAGACCCAAGATTTACAGGGCCTGTAAATTCAGAATTCATGAGACGTCTGATGCCTTCAATGCATTCATCAATGTAGAGGAATGAGCGTGTTTGTTTGCCATCACCCCAAATTTCAATTTCATCTGTTGCATTAATAACTTTGCGACACACTGCTGCAGGTGCTTTTTCTTTGCCACCTTGCCATGTACCAAGAGGACCAAAAATGTTGTGAAAGCGTGCAATGCGAACATTCAATCCATAATTGCGCTGATACGCAAGATATAGTCGTTCACTAAATAACTTTTCCCAACCATATTCAGAATCAGGAGCTGCAGGGTATGCACTTGATTCTACGCAATTTGGATTGTCAGGATCTTCTTGATTGTAAGCAGGATACATGCAAGCGGATGAAGAATAAAAAACTTTTTTAGCGCCAAACGTTGTTGCGCGATCTGCTACATTGAGATTAATTGTAGCAGAATTATGCATTACGTTAGCATCATTTTCGCCTGTAAAGATGTAACCTGCGCCTCCCATATCAGCTGCGAGCTGATACACTTCATCAAAATTGCCTTCTTTAATTGTTCTTTGCTGAGGTGACCACAGTACTCGTGAGACAACAGCAGTGTCTCTTAAGTCACCTATTACAAAATTATCTGCTGCAGATTTGTCTTGGTATTCAGGATATTTGAGGTCAACACCTCTCACCCAATATCCTTCAGACTTGAGTCTATTGACAAGATGATTGCCAATGAAGCCACCGGCGCCTAGTACTAATGCTGTCTTATTTTTCATTTTTTAATAAAAGTTTTAAATAGTGTTTTATTTTCAACAAATCTACTACAAAAAGGCTGATGCTCTGCAAGTACATTGAAATCAATATCATTATCTGTTATTTCATTTCCATAATCATGAGCCATGATCATATCTCCACTCTTAAGAAGATTAGAATATAATGAAACCTCGCGCGGCTTATTGCCACCATCACATATAATGAGGGCTTTGTACTTACTTACAAAGCTATTGATAAAATCATATGTTTCTTTTGTAAAAATATTACGCTCAAAAGATTTACAAAAAGGTGATAATGATTCCATTTTTTCAAACCAATGACCCACCCCTTCATTCTCTCTATTATACCAATCTCTATTCTTATCAATTTCAAATGTATGAAAAATAAACTGCTCTGTTGTACAAGCAATAGTTCCTAGATATACAGAAAGTCCACCTTTTTGTGATCCAATCTCTACAACGTATTGCGGCTTTTCATAAGCAATATAATACTCAAGCAACTTAAGAGCAGCGAAACTCTGCGATGCGCCACCTCCTAAAATTCTTGTATTAATTTCTTGTAGTTTTTGCGCATTTATATCTACATTAAAGCTATTTTTATCAATGGCTGAACCATGAAGGTTATTAAAGGATTGCATAGTGATTTTTGATATCAATTATATAGTCACTACAAATGCCAAGGCAAATTTTATTTTCATATTTCTCTTTACCAAAAGCAACAATGATTGATTGTTGGGTAGTTTCAACGCCTGGGTAGCACCACATATACCCCTTTGATGTTAATGTATACTTATCTGATTCATGCCAAAAGTAATTATTTGCGCTTTTATTTTCAATGAAAAAACTTAAAGCTTGTAAGTTTTTACAATGAATCCACAACTTATCATAAAAATTTTTGAAGAAGTTTAGGTCTGTTAAAACTTGAGGCTCGTCATGACCGAGATACCATTTGTTTTTATGTAACCAAACATCAATCTCAACATTAAAACCACTGTTAATCGCCTCAGTTATATAGTCTAATGTATTTTCTAAACATGAATTTGGACCATGTAAATTACCCCTGTGGGATATATAAAGTTTCTGCTTTTTCATAATCACTCCAAAAAATTGATTCAGTAGGTCCCCATTCAATTAACGATTTGTATTTGTATTCTGTCCAAACAGGTGTTAGTTTATTATGTATTAGATGAATTCCTAAACATGTTTCTGGCGACGATGTGCAATTAAATATATCGCTTAAATTGCAATATGTCTCACTATACAAATTCATAGCAGCTGATGCACCAAAAGCGAAATTGTCTGCAACAAATGGTTCACCTGTGTTCTCACTTTTAAAATTTCGTCTACTCGCATAAGGACCTTTATTGATAGCGTTAAGACCAACAAAAATTATATTAGTATTGTTTGCAGCTTCTGTTAATTCATGCTGTATTAAATTACTTTGATATAGTGAGTCAAATCTACTTCGTATTACTACATCATAATCTATTCCCTGCTGTTGTTCATGAGCAATTTTTAATTGGTTAGCTTTAAATATACTATAATACATTGGAACAACATTTGCTACCGAGCGCACATTTAAGAAGTTCCAATTGCTACTAAATTGTTCAATTATAACTCCTTTTACTTGCTCGTATTGAGCAAAAAACTCTGTCTTGCTAGAGCCAAGACTCTTTGCACTATTAACACTACTACCAAATCTATTTTTATCATCATCAATGTCCCAAGTATGAATAAAAATATCTGCATTTAGAGGAATTGCAAGATTTGATATTAAACTCTCAAATGTTAAAAGAGCGCACCTCGATAGACCAGACAAACATATCGCTATTCTCATACTAATAAAATCTCTGTAGATGTACCACTATAATAATCTGTAAAGTGGAGATTTTTATCATTACATTCTGTTAAGCTTTTGAATCTAAATGATGTTCTCAAAAAGTTAATACGATTCTGTATTAGATGTGTGCCGAGAGAAATTTCTGGTCCTGGAATAGCTCCCATTACATCAGTTCCATCTTTTTTATAAATATCTTTAAATTTAGCAAGGTGCAAATATGTAGAGCAGTATACATCCATTGATGCACTTGTTCCAAATGCAAAGTTATCTGCTACAAAAGGTGCTGCTGATTCATCATATTGAAAATAATTTCTAATAGTCTTTAAGCCACTATCAAGTCCATGCCACCCACAAAATAGAGTATGATTATAGAGTTTTAGCAGATGCAATTCATTCTCCGGTAAAAATGTTGTATATAAACTATCAAATCTACTTCTAACTACAATATCATACTTGACATTATTTTGTTTTTCAGTTTTATTTTTTAAACAATTTGCTCTGTAAATGCTGTAAAACATAGGTACAACATTTTTGCACGGTTTAGGCATATCTGCTTGTTGTTCTTGTGTAAGAATATTCCAGCTAGCATTTGCGTCAAACTGTTCAATTTCATAATCCTTAAACGTTTTTGCAAAGAAGTGATCTTTAGGAGTATTATACCTAGTAACATTAGGTGTATCCCAAGTATGTGCAAACAAATCACATTCACACTCATCAAAAAAGACTCGCTTTACTGACTCAACTGTATGCTCATAGCACTTGCTAAGACCCGAAAAACATACTGCTATTTTCATCTTTTATGCTGCAAAAACAATTGAAGATCTTCTGGAGTACCAATGCCCCACATTTTTTCTACATTAAATGTTTTAACTTTTTTGTTATCTAGAATTGCTTCATTAAAAACAGGACACACATAAAACTCATTGTTTGTTCTTACATTTTTGCTTATCATGCTTTCAGCATATTTGACATAATCACTTCCACACTTCCAGTAATATATTCCAACAGTTGCACAAGTGCTAATTGGATTTTTTTCAGCAACTTCAACAACAAACTCATCATCATTTACCTTTGCATAACTCCATTTTGGATGTGTTGATGTAAACGTCAAAATGCCTGCATCAACTCCATTAATGCCATCAGCAACCATGGAATGCATAAATTCTGAACTATTCCACTCAACATACTGATCTGAATTTGCAATAATAAGCGGATTACCATTATTAATAAATTCTTTTGCGAGAAGTGTTGTACATGCAGCACCTTCTGTGATACCATTTACTTGAACAATTTTACAGCCAGGTGCAATTAAATTGAGTGTATTTTGTAAATTATATTTTTTGTAGTGTTCTTCTTGAACAATAAAGATATAATTTGCATCCATGTTGATGTTATCAACAACTACTTGAATCATTGGCTGTCCATTGACATCAATCAACGGCTTTGGAAATGTATATCCAGCTTGTGCAAAACGATTTCCTGCACCTGCCATTGGAATTAAAATATTAAGTGTATCACTTTGCCACTTGCACTTGGTTTCTGATTTTTGGTTGATCATATCAATGTAGCTATTTACCTTTTCTAGAGTAAGATCAAGTGGATTAATTACTGGACATAAAAATGCGCCTGATTTACTCACTGCTTCTCTTCCAATAAAAGAATCTTCTATTATAAGTGTTTCTTTTGGATCAACATTAGCATCAATCATACACCTAAGATACATCTCAGTAGCTGGCTTGGGTCTTTTTACATCTTCATTGGTATAGAAGATATCTATAAATTCTCTTAATCCTTTTCTAACGAGTTGATTTTCAGCTGTATTTCTAATTGAGTTAGTTGCGCATGCAATCGTAAACCCCTGCGCTTTTAATGTTTGCAAAATACTACGTATGCGGCTATCTACAGCAAAATTATCAATAAACTCATTAGTTTTTTCTTGCTTAACTCGCCAAACAAAATCATGAGATGATGCTGGTAGACCCTTTTTAGTGGATAGCATTTCTAATTTTTTTCTTGTTGAAAGACCGTCATATGTTGAAAGATGTTCATTCCTTGTAATGACATATTCTGCACCTACTAAAGAAAGTGCATGATTAAGAGTCTCAAAATGAATTTCTCTTGCATCAACCAAAACACCATCAAGATCAAAAATTATAAGTTTAATCATAGTAATATTCTCCTTGTGTTTCGTAAAGACTAAATGGGTATTTCTTGTCTGCCATTTTCTCCCAGACAATATCAACTCTTGGCATCACTTTAAAAATAAAGTCTCTTATTCTGTTACTTTCTTGCTGAGCTTCAAATCGGTTTGGTGCTTTATCAACTAAGTATTTTTTATACTCATTGATGTGTTTATTTGCTTCTTTAGAAAATAAACTACAAAAATGTGTACCTAAATATATGTTTGGTCTAATATCAGAATGTTCCCAATCAAGATTTGCATCTGCCTGCACATGGTGATTATTATATGCAATAAAATTGCCTTTACTAAAATCATTAGAAAGTGGACATGAGAAAAACTTCTGCATAGTATTCTTACTACTCATAAAAAAGTGATCTTGTGGACAATATGGAAAAATAGAATTAAGCCCCCACACATATATCGGATCGCACAAATCGATGCCATTTAATTGCATTAATTTGCAATCATTTTTTTGTGAAGATATAAAGAAATTATAAAGATTAAAAAAACAATCATCAGTAATTAACTGATCTGTTCTACATTTAACAATTATACCACTCTCACAAGCTTCAATTCCTGCTCTAGAGCTTACTATCTGCATATTAATGTTGCATTGCCCCCTATTTTCTAATTTTATACTCGTAACAATCTGATCATGCTTTATTGTTGGGAGTAATGGATCATCTAACCATGTTGAAAGAATTACATTACGCACAAATGGTAATTTTTTATAATTATCAATGCTTCGCTGAGTAATATTCCAAATACCACCTTGTATGACAACATCAATCATTTTTTACAAACACTCCTGTTAATATATTAGATTGGTTGCCTATCATATTTCTAATAACATCTTCTACATTACACATACTAATGCACGTATACCCTACTCTTTCCATAAATGCTGTTAAAGAAGCACTGTTAAAATGCCAGAGATGTTCATTTGGTTTTCTGTGTTTCCAGGATTCAAACCATTCATCTGAATCATTGCGACACAGTGGTACAGTTATGCATACATATTTACAGTTTAAGTTCTTAACAAACTCAATGCTATGAAAGTGTTCTAATGCATCAAAAAAAGTAATCACATCATAATACCCATCAAAATTACTTACAAATTTACAATTTAAAGGAAGTGGGTATGATTCACTAATATCTGTACCAAAACAATTGGGTATGAATTTAGAAGCAGCTGTAAGAAAACTTCCATTGCCATACCCAACATCCAATATACTTTGAATATTATTAAATCCGTGACTAGAAAGTACACCAACTATATGACCTAATCTCAAATGTGACATATAATTAGCTGTCTCGCCTAGCTTGTTATAAGCTGCAGAGTAATCAGCACCATATGCAAAAGGCTGTTTAATAATTTGTTCAATGACACCGTCTTGTGTAAATCTGTAATTTTCAATCATAAATTAAATTCCATCTTTTTGATAGTATAGGTGATACGTGCATAAAGTTTGCAGGTATATGCCTAGAGTATAGGTATATTTTATCAGTAGTATTAATTTTTTCAACTACCAAGATAACACTTGTATCAACTGTATGAATTTCCTGCGCATGTTGTATAACCTTGCACCAATCAAATAGTGTAAAATTCTCTACACTGCGCATAGTTATAACTTCATCACATTGCGTATTCGCATTTGCTACAAGCTTACATATCTGTTCATTTGGTGGTGAGGCAAAAAAATAATTTTTTAATGCATACCGCGAATTATCTTTCAGGTTAAGAACATCATAAAATAATTCGTTTTCCTTTTTTGTGTCCCTCTTAAAGTTGAAGTAATCTAGCCAGTTATTGTGCTTAAGCTCCATAGCGTTGTACTTAGCAGTCATAACAGACATATTCGGAAAAAAGCGATCAGCAGCTTGTAGATTAATTAATACCACCTGCTCATCTTCACTATAAGTACAAATATTGTTTGAAAGATCGCACTGCTCGTATAGTTTTTTGTTTTCAAAATCACTCAAAACATTGCAAATTGTTGCATCTGTAGTAAGATAGTCTTTTAACCACAAGAATTCAGGAATAACTGGCCATATAACATTATAACCAGCATCACGAAGCTTATTAGCAATTTTTTGACAAAAGAAAATATCACCAAGACCAGCGGGCTGTCTAATAACACATGTTTTCATATTTGTTTGTTTGTTCTCACTAAGTAGTAATAAATTGGCTCATGGATAAAGACTTCTTTTAAGTCTGCTGTTGCAATTTTTTTCTGTAATGCTTGACTAAACAAATCATCCTCAGACATATTCTGATGTGGAAATCTCAAATCACCAATGAGATTTTTTTTAATTGGATTTATATGATTTGGATTTCTGTAATAAAAAGTAATTCGTTGATCTACATTACTTTTTCTATCAGACCATTCTTTGTATTGTAGAGAATGATAGGTGAGTCCAGCTAAATGAGCATCGTAGTACATCAGCAAGTGAATACCTATAATATCTGGGTTCTGATCAATTGCTTTTAATACAAGCTCAATGTATTTATCACTTACCATGTCATCATCATCAATAAATGCTACATATTCGCCTGCAGCCTGTTCAAGCAATTTATTGCGCTTTTCACCAATGGTGATCTCGCCATCATCCGCTGCAACCAACACTTCAACGCGCTCATTTATTTGAGGCTTTAGACATTCAGCAAGGCGACTTAGTAACTCCGATCGTCTATTGAGCGTACAAATTAAAATTGACAGATCCTTAGACATGAGCCATATCTGGAGTTATGTTGAGCATTTCAGCCCACATGTTAATTTCTGCAATGCGTTCGGCTTTTGTTGCATCCCACATTTTGTCAGAAAATTCCTTGTTGGGTCCTTCTCTTTTGATAAGATTTAAAGCGACATTATCAATTTCCATCTTTTTGTATATCCAATGATTATGAACAAGTTTAACATCTGCAAGATAATTGAGCCTGTTGAGGGCTTTGAATACATCATAAAGCCACTGATCAGCCCAATTTCTAATGAATTTTTCACTCAAAAAATATCCAGTAGTTTCATAATATGAACGATGCACAAAAGCATTGACACAAAGAACATCCTTGTTGTAGTCATCATTGAGATAAACAAGCTGCATCTGTGGCCCTTTCTCAAACTCTTGAATGATGCGCTCATCCCAGTTATCAGTCATAAACACCATATCATCGCCTACCATAGAGATAATTTCTTCAGTAGATTCCTTAGCAAGAGTATTCCAAAGCTTATGAATATTAGTTTTCTCGTGCATTGGTTCAAACTCAACAATTTTGAGGTTAGAAATTACAGATGTTAATTTCTTGCAGCGATCAAGCGTTGGATCATCTGAATCAACTCCAAAATATATAGTGAAGTTGTTGGGATTTTTGCATCTTGCAAGTGCAGACATTAAAAATCCCATCTTGAGATTCATTCTCTCTCTAGTTGGTAGTAGTAGGGCGATTTTCATTAGTTGAAAAGGAATGGATAATGAAGATACATCCAGTCTTCTGGAATGCGGTATTCATCAACTTTGTTAAAGTTTTCGTTGATTGTAAATTTTCTTGAATTGTAAATTTCATCACCATTTTTACGAATCTCATGCATAATGTCTTCAAGTTCAGCTATGCTATTAAAGAACAAAATGCCCTTTTTATTAAAATGATCACAAATGGATCTATCACCCCAGAAAATTGGAATAGTTTTAGTTGCAAAACAATCAACGATTTTCTCTGTCCAGTATCCAGGCTGAATGGAATTCTCAATAGTAATGGAAAACTTATATGCATCAAGTGCTTCGCGTTTGCTTTCCACTGGTTTATAGCCATAACCATAAACATCAAGGTCATTATATTTTGACTGAATAATTTTGTGGCGCAGCTGGTGACCAAGTGTAAAGTTTTTGTTAGATGCAATGATGGAACAAAGTTTGTTCTTTTCAGTTATAGATGGTGCACCATTTATCCAGCAGCGACCATGTGGATAATACAAGAAGTTTTCGCTACGATTTACCAAGTCTGAATCAAATGTAAGCACAAAATCAAACATACGATTATTTTTCTCAATCCAATCATATACTTGCGGGTGAATAGCTCGTGGCTCAAGAATCCATGCAATTTTGCGCTTAACTCTAGATGCTTTAATTACATCTAGTAAGCATAAATCAGTAATAAAGCAGCTTTTGCTAACAGGAATGTTGTCGAACTCCCACTCAACATATTTGTTTATACCTTTGTGGCAAGATGAAGATTCACCACCAAAATTTTGATCTCGAATGTTTACTTTTACCATTGTTTTATATAGTTGAGTAAGTGGTGCTTTTCAAGTGAATTTATTAATTCATAAATGCTTTTGTTTTGAGTATAATGATAGTGATGTGATTTATCTTTAGTAGGATCACTATGAGGTAAATGGTACAAGAAATGTTCTGCAATATTACTTTTGGTTACATTCAAACCAAGTCTATGAGCGCGGCAAATGATTTCATTATCTTCATATCCCCATCCAATAAAAAATGGATTGAATCCATTGATTTGGTTGAATGCTTTTTTGGTCATAATCAAACAGCCTCCAACTGCCTTGGTATTACCAAGCAGAGCAAATTCATTTGCATTGTTGGTTACAAGATGAAGATTTTTGATTTTGCTAAGCAAATCTTCAACATCTAGTGTATTGTGGAATTGTTTTTCCCCTTGTTGAGTCATGTAGAAGGCACATCCATTGTATCCGATGAGACATTCAAGGGAACTATTGTCTCTTGCTTTATTGATACATTCTAGCAACTTGTTGCAGTCTATAACGATGTCAACGTCCAAGAAAATGAGAATATCTGTATCAGAATACTTTGCACCATGGTTGTATCCTGCACATTTTTTGACTAGATCGTTGTTATATACAAGTGCATACTCATCTCTTGAATCAATGAGTGTAAAATCTAATAACTTTGATTCTGCATCATCTTCAACAAAAACAAATTGACAATTTGGTAAATGTTTCTTATAATATTTGTAGATGATTTTTACGTTTTTGCGGCGCGCATCATTGTCAATTCTGACGTGACAGATGAATGTGATATCTTTGTCTGTAATCATTGTTTGATGAGTTGTTTGAGTTTTGCTCTGACTTCTTCAAAAGAAGCATCTGCAATTTGAACTGGACTCACACCTTCAAGTTTAATGAAGCGCTCAAATCCTTTTTTTATGTTGTCTTGCCAATCTTTGCGTGGCCTGATGCTGCTGTTGTACTCAGAGCATGCTTGTTCTTCAATGTAATCAAGGCTATTGGCAAGATCTGGCCACCACCAATATTCAGTGCAGTAACCTTTTTTACACATCAAATAAGAATGGTGTACGTGTTCAAATGCGTTGTTAAATTCAGTATCAAATAATCCGACATCTTGCAAGGATTCTTTGGTATACATGCAAAACGCACCAACACAATGTTGATTGAGTGAAATTTTGAGGCCGAGTGAATATTCAATTACCTTTCTTGGGCATGGTATGCCTCCTGAAATGCCGTTTTTGTTTGCAGGTCCATGGTATGCAAACAAAAAATGTTGAATGCCTGTTTCTTTGCTTGCTTTGATATAGGCATCAAAAATATCTGTACTTTTGATGCGCATATCATCTTCAATAAGAAAAATATAATCACATTGTTTATTCAACAAGTGTTGCAATGCTTTATTCTTAGATTTTCCTACTCCTAAGTTAACTTCGTTTTGAATTTCAGTGCCTCTGCTCAAATCAAATGGCAGCGGAACACCATCATTAACTACAACAATTTCATCAACATTGTCTGGCAATGAGTTGAAACATTGTTTGAAAAAATCTGGCCTGTTACATGTAATAATTCCTACACCTATTTTCATTGTTACATCAACATTTACATAAATAATTTGAAATGGCAACCAACAACAACCTCATTCCTATCAACATCAACGATTTGCCCAAGCTGGATATTCTCTCCAATTCTGATTTGATCCCCATTGAAACAGTTGAAGGCACAGCTACTATTCTCTATAGAGATTTTATCATTGATGAAGCACACGTTACATTTGCTGCAACATTAAGTGCTAGTGTTACAAGTGCCATCAATTTATCTGCTGCCATTGATGCAACTAACGCAACAGTTAAAACTGTATCTGCTTCTTTGTATAGTTCCATCACTGCATTGTCAAGCTACAGTACTACTTACAGTAATGCTCTCTCTTCACAATTAACAACTCTCAGTTCAACCTTCAATGCAACTGCAACAGTATTATCAGCTGCTGTTAATACATTGAGTTCGGCAGTTGCTATCAATACTACCAACATTGCAACATTATCGAGCAATGTTCAAACAATTTCAGCTGCTGTTGCAAGTTTAACATCAACTGGTCTCTCAAGTAGAGGATTAATTATCGGTTCAAATACACCAGTACATTATATACTTGGAGGTGATAGACCTGCATCTGCAACAGCTGCAGATGATAATTTTTTTGACCCTGCTGTAGCTAGTATAACACTCTTACCCAATAAAAAATATACAATTGATTTTAATATTTATTATTTGAAGACAACTGCAGGCACAATGACTTTTACACTCAGTGGTACACAGACATTTGCAAACGGCGTTGGTAGATATACAATTACACCATTAGCTGGTATGCAAACTCAAGGTGCAGTTACAGGTGCTGGTGTTTTGAATGCAACTGGAACTGACATTGAATTGCCTGCAACTGCAAATACAGTAGCAACTGGATTTAATCATAACGCATCAATTCAATTCACAGTTGAGAGTAATCTTAGCAATGCATCTGTTGTAAAACTAGTAGCTGCAGCAAGTTTAGGTACATACACCCCAAAAAGAGGTAGTATGTTTAGAGTAGTACAAATAGATTAACCAACAAAAATGTTGCCGGTCTCATCCATCAGTGTTGATTTTTGCTGCTTGAGCAGTTGTTCCAACTGATTTGCACCTTCTGGTGTTGCAAGTTGGCTCATGAATTGCTCATCTGGTTCCACCACAGTTCCCTGCAAATCAACATAATCTGCAGCTTGCATGATGCGGTTTTCCCTTGTTCCAGAAATTGAGATGATGGGTGGTCTGTCTCCCTTG
>Ga0181346_1000695_pt1 | contig 14828 bp, 1 predicted proteins | sample Su13VDMM15DN_FD_130100 | JGI IMG/M metagenome (GOLD analysis project Ga0181346, IMG submission 130100) | Freshwater viral communities from Lake Michigan, USA - Su13.VD.MM15.D.N | ecosystem: Environmental > Aquatic > Freshwater > Lake | place: USA: Michigan | collected 2013-07-15 | reverse complement strand
TCGACCAATCCTAATTATGCAAATTATATCGCAAATGATATGTTGCGAAATAGTTTGGGTGGTAACATAGATACAGGGGGTGTTCCTAGATATTTAGCTGCAGCAGATCCCTCTCTTCCTCAAGCAACAGGTAATCCAGTAGCAACGCCAGGTGCACGTCCGGAATCACGAGCCGTAAAAGCACCAGACCGAGCCACTACTATAGGCTCATTTTTAGAGACCTTCCCCGACTTGCCACTAGCTTCTGGTGCTGAAGTGCAGAAATCGGGTAATTTACTATATGCCCGAAATGATTTGGGAGGCTACAATGTAATTGATATGAGTACGTTCAACTCTAGTCAGTCACCCATTGAGCAATGGACAAATGTACCGGGTAATAGAGGATTTATTGTTCCTGCAGAAAAGGCTGGGGAATGGGTGAAGAAACCACAGCGTACTTCATATACGGTAAATTATGACCATAGCCGAAATCGGCCATCTACTACCCGTGAAGCAGTTGGTAATATATTAAAAAGCCCATTACAGCCGTCCAGCGATATTCCGGGTGTACCCACGTATTGGGAGCAAGTAATGGAAGCAGCAGGTTATGATACTGGATTAAATGTCATTGCCGGACTATTTACTAATCCAGTTTCTACATATGGCCGACTCCAAGCAGCTGATACACAAGTTAGACAAGCATCGGGTTCTTTTGAGACAGCAAGGGGAGTCGGTACAGAAGGGAATACACCTTATACTGACTATATGCGGAGTGTGGGTAGGCAGGAAGGTATAACAAATGAGGCTGCTAGAATCCGAACAGAAGGGTTAGTTCAAAATTTGATAGGATTACCATCTCCAATGACTAGTACAACATTCGCTAGAACAGGATTTGGGCAGGTAGGCCGCGCCTTTGCAGACGATGCAGTAACTGGATCTACAGCATTAGCTAGAGCTACGCCAGGTACATCATTGGCTAGAACAGCAACGTCTCCGGGAACAGGTTTAGCTGTAAGAAACACAGGAATAATGCCTAGTGTAAACTGGGTTCCGGGAGCCCGCCAAGGAACAACAGCTCTTTCTTTAGTGGATGACGCTACTCAAGCTGCGCAACGAGTAGGCCAAATTACTCCAAGTGCTGCACAGAGATTTGCACAAACCAGTCCTCTTGGTACTCAACGACTTGGACAAGCTATCAGTACTGTAGCTGGAATACAAATGCCATTGATTGCAGATCCTTTAGTTCTGGACCAACAAGGAGATCAGCAGCTACGTCAAAATACTCCTATCATAACTACTCCGGGTGGTGGCGATGGTACGGAAGATGGTGGTACTGGAGATGCTAATATCTACTTGCCAAAACCTGGTGCTCCATCAAATGGTAATAAGCAAGCACCTAATATTGTAGGTCCAGCTGAAGGGGGGGATAATATAACTATTCCAAATGTGAGCTGGATGCAAGCTATTCCTGCATTAGCATCTATGGCAAGTGCTCGTATTGGTCAGAATGCTTTAGATAGTCTACAACGTCCTCAAGCACCTGTTACTACGATGGTACCGCAGTTTGAGTACCAGAGTAACATTGGTCAGTCTTTACAGGATGTACGCAATGCTACAACTGCGATGGGTAGAAACACGATGATGTCTTCTGCTCAAAATGCTGCTATGCGTCAAGGATTGCTTGCTGAGCGGTTTAACCAAGAGGCTCGTTTACGTTCAGCAGATCAACAGACACGCCAACAAGCAGAGGCTCAATACCAGAACCTTGCTACCAATGTAAGAATCGCAAATGACGCTTTAAGAAATCAGTATGTACAAGATAGTGTTGTGTTTGAAAATACTCGTAAAATGCAGGATGCTCAACTCCGTACCGTACCTTTGCAAACACTATCTGCTGGAGTGAGTGACTATCTCAAAAATGTATATGGTCCAGGATTAGCGAATGCTTTGTATGCTTCTAATCGTCCTTATGATACTCAATACAATTTTGACGAACTGCTAACACCTAAGAAGAACTAATCAAATGGCAAGTAAATATATACCTGAAGGTTTTACTCCAGTAGAGTACCAACCTTCTATGGTAGGTATTCCTACTGAAGCAGTAAAGGATTATTACAATCGTATGGACCAGCAGTTTTATACTGCTCAAGAAGAAAGTGCCAAACTGCAAACCGTCATTGCAACTCAATTAGCTAATGCAGCTGAGGGGGATAAGTCCTATTTGCAAGGTTTCTTTGATCAGGTGAAGGGGGTCATTGATGAAGCAAGTGAATCAAAGGACTTTCAAAATAGGGTATTACAGGTCCGTAATATGGCTCGCAATGTGGTTGGAGATCCTAACTACCAAACTGTAGTTAAGAATGGTCAAACAGTAGCTGATGTCCAAAAGGCACATCGTCAAATGGTGATGCAACTTGGCGAGGAGAATGTGACCTTTACAGGCCACGACCCGTACAACTTCAGCAGTTTTGATGCGCAGGGAAATCCAAGACAGTTCTTCGGCTCGCCTGCAAAGCGTCCAGACTATGATGCTGCCCAATTAGCTCTATTTGATAAGCGCACCCAGGTAACATCTAATCTTGCAGAACTCACACAATTCATTGAAAGCGGTGAAGGATTGCGGGCATATATGAATACCCCTGAAGGGAGAGTTCATTTAAATGATTTGTCTCGCAATATGTTTGGGGATGCTTTTGTTGATTTAGATGAGCAGAATAAAGTAGGTGTTGCACAAGAAGTTCAAGACCAGTTACTATCCGCAGGGCGTAGGAGAATTGCTATGTCAGCAGCTGGTAAGACCCTTACAGATGCTCAAAAGAAATTGTTTGAGACCGAGCCAGTCGTAGCGACAATACCTGCTGTCACTAATGGAACCTCAGCATTTGATAATGTTTTTGTGGCTATTGATGATAGAATTAATAATAGCCTTATAGATGACCAGCTTAGTGCCTATGCCTCAAATCAAATTGGTTTGATAGATGTTAATGGAAATCCGTTGCCTGGATTTACGGAGGAGGATATTAGTTCTGGCAAAAAAGCTACAGGAATTCAAGCAAATCTTACTTCTGGATTTGAGCCTTCTACTGGCGCACCATTAGTGCAAATCAATTATAAGGTTGGGGAGGAAAACTATTCTAGTTTAGTTGGTGTAGGTGCTATTTCAGAAGAGATTATTAAGCCGAATCTTACTCCAACATTGATGCAATTACAGCTTGCGGATAATCCCGTAACACGTGCACAGGCCCCATATATCGCAGCAAATTATTATGCTCCCGGATTAAATCAATTATTTGCTGGGATTCAAGAGAGAACTACCATCCAGACAGAGATGGGGTTGATTGATGTAAGAAAAGAAGGAGAAGCATATACTTTGTATGATGCAGATGGTAATATTTACCAATCACCTGATGGTCAGAAGTATAAGGGGATGGATATGCAAAGTGTTAGATTCGTTATTGGAACTCAATATATGCCCAAATTATAACCATAATGTCTGAACAATTATCTGCTCCTAACTTGTCGGATTTGGGTACGGCAAGCAATGAAGAACTGACTCAATCCTTACAAGGTCAACCTTCTCCAGTTGAAGAAAAGGCTCCAACTGGTCCTGTACTTGACTTAGGTGCATACAATACCAACACTTACAATACTGGCAAGGGCAATGTTGGTTTGTATACAGGGTATAATGTAAATCCTGAGGACATGGACCAATACAAGACTACAGGTCTTGATTTGGGTTTCCTCAGCTTAGGTGGCACTCAAGGTTTAGGGGACACTTTTTCATATGAAAGTTCAGAACAAACACAAAGGGCAGCTGCAGCTAATCAAACTTATTTAGACCAGTTTACTAATGCAGCAAGCAAGTTTGTAATTAATACAGGTATCAACGCTGCCCAAGGCGTTGGTATGTTTTATGGTGCTGCTTCTGCTTTAGCTACGGGCGATTTAAGTTCAATCTATGATAACGCGTTATCTAATTCGTTAGATAAGCTGACTGATGCTACTGAATCTCGATTTGCATTACGGGACAAAGAGACTATGGTTAGCGATGGTATGCGTCTGACGGATGATGTGCTGAAAGGCTTGTCATTTATCAGCGGTGCTATTGCCACTGAAGCAGCACTCACTGCATTGACTGCAAGTACGTTTGGTGCTGGTGCTGCTGTACAAGGTGCAGTAACTGCTGGGTATGCAGCAAGAGGTGCGAAGATGTTAAAGAGCATCTTAACCGGGACTAAGAAAGTGGTATCGGGTAATATTGTTGATGATGCTGTACGTGGTGCTGCATTGGGTGGGACAACTACTGCTACACAAGCTGCATCTGCTTTGGCTCAAGGGGCAGCACAAGTCAACCGTGCCCGCGCTATCAATACGGTAGGTAGAGTTAGCCGTCAGCTGTTAACTGGTGCTGGTATGGAGGCAGCTATGGAGGCACGTACCACACAGCAGTCTGCTCTTATGGATAGGAAGATGCAGTACGAGGCAATGAATGGTGCTGGCAGCTTCACTCCTGAAATGGAGCAGCAGTTTAAAGAAGAGAATGGTCACGTTTTCGATGCCGTATTTGGTACCAACCTCGCTCTTGTTGGGGTAGGTAATGCTCTTTTGATTCCTCGCGTGTTTGGTGTTGGTCTTCAGACGGGTATGAAGGGAGTTGCGATGAAGGCAAAAGGCTCTCTTACAGATAAAGAGTTGAACCGCGCAGCCAAGTTCTTTAATAAGTCGGTTGCTGATTTGCCTGAAAATCTTCCTATTGATGTGGTAAGCGGCACGCGTAGGCTTTTATCTAAGTCTGCATACTTGCGTAGTCCTCTCTATGAAGGGTTTATCGAAGAGGGTGGGCAGTCAGTTATCTCACGTACTGCCGAGAACTATGTGGCATCTAAGTACGATCAATCCGCAAATGCTGAAGCCACGACTCTCTACGACCACTTCCAAGAGAGTATGAAGGAAACTTATACTACGGCAGAGGGTCTGAAGGAAGTAGGTATGGGATTACTGATTGGTACTATGGGTCTTCCTTCATTTATGATTGGGGGCAAGTTTACGTCTAAGTATATCGGTACTCCAGATGAGCTTACTTTCAAGTTTGGAGATAAGAAGATTCCATACAAGGCATACGGTGGTATTGCAGGTGTCAATACTTCTATGATGGAAGAGGATGAGCGTATTCGTCGTGTAATGAATATGACGGAAAAGGATCCGGGTACACTAGAAATCCTGCGTTCTGAGGCTGATAACCTGCGTCGTCAAGCTGCATTGAAGACAGAGATGTCTAGTGCTATTAATGGTGGTAACTTCAAGGAGGCAAAGGATATTGAATCTGATATGGTATTTAGTCATGCAGCCAGCAAGGTTGTGACAGGCAGATACGATATGGCCGTAGAAGAGGCTGAAGCTATCTTCCGTGATATGGGTGTTGAGGAGTACCGTGACTTCCTTGGTGCTGATGCTGCTTTGTTGTCTGATGAAGAGGTACGTGCTCGTAAGGACGAGGTGATTAACTCATACAAGTCACGTATGGCTCGTGTGAAAGATTCATTTGAAAAGGCTGGTAAGATTTACCGTGGAGAAGACCCTGAGGTACACGCAGGTATTGCCAAACTTATCTATGATGTAAATGACCGTGATGCTCGTGAGAAGGGTATCGCAGATTCTATTGCAAAAGGAATCAAGGAACTCAATGGTAATCAAGTACTTGACGGACTTCGGTTACAGCAAGAGTTTAATATCTCTGTAGATCAGTTCGATGAGCTGACTCGTACTAACCAAAAAATTAAAAATGTCAATAAGCAATTAGAGACAAAGAAGGCCCGTAACGTAATTAAGAATATTGACCCAGAAAAGGCAGCAAAAAGAGAAGCAGAGATTGCTAACCTAGAGGAAGAGTTAGCAGCCTTAGAGGATAGGAAGCAGCTGATTTTTGACGCAATGAAATCCTTTGCGCCTAAGGTGGACTCTATGGATTTGAATGCAGAGTACACTTATGACGCAGATGAATTTAACAATCGGTTAGATGTTTTATTGCAGATGAATGATTTGCTCATTCGTCTTGGCAATACTATGCCCCGTGCAGACTACGATGCGATCCGTGACCAAATCACCGACCTCTCTAAGTTAGTATCTGAGCGCAAGCAACTGATTGCAGCTTACAACTCACTATTAGAGCCAGGTGGATACGATAAGTTTATTGCTTCTTTACGCTCTTCCATTGAGAAGAAGATTACCCCTACAGAAAAAGAGAAAGTACAAGCTGCCGTTCAAGACCATGATAGAAGAGAAGCAGCACAAGAAGAGGCTGAAGGGATGGAGCCGTCGCAGCGTAAAACTGCGCCCATCCCAGAAGATATAGTTGCAGAGGGTATGTATGACTTTGATACAGATGTAGTCGTTGAAGAGGTTGATACTGAAGGAGCCGATGTGGTTATGAGTGAGACTGCTGAAGAAACTGATGTAGTATTCTCCGAAGATGGATATGACGCTGATATTGTTGTATCTGAAGTAGTAGATGACTTACCAAGTACTGCTACGACCGCGACGCAGATGGATGACATTCAACATCCCGATGCACCAGAAGCTCTTAATACTACAGAGATTCCTCCAGTAGCAAGTGAAGTATCAGACATCTTTGAGCCTACCGGTGCTGAAGTTGTAAATACCATAGAGGAGCAACAGTTACCAGATGCTCCTGCTCCAGTATTACCGATTGCAAGTGGTCAGTCTACTTTTACGATTAGCTTGACGGATGTTGGTACAGGTAAACTTGCACAAGACTTCCCTGCTGATTTTATAGATGAGCCAATCGGCAAAATCCTTACAGTACGTATAGATGGGGAGACTGCAGTGTTTTCATATGACGATAAGCCAGTACTTAAATTACATGAGAGCAAGTGGTATGGGCATTTCAGCGATGCGCAAATTGCTGCACTTCGCAATGGCTACAAGCTCGGATTCGAGATTACGGGTAACACGCGATTCGTAAACAAGGCAAAAGGCGATCAACGTACCGAGGCAGGTACATATGAACCTATTCCCGGATTTACTGGATATACCTTACAAGAGGCAATTGGATTTGGTACAACTACTGACTTGTACTCGGATGTAGGATTTACTAAAGGCAATGAGTATGTATTCCGAGGCGACACCAATATTGCTGCTACATCAAAGCGTCCTGGACAACGTATTGTTGCACTTAAGGAGAAGAGAAATGGCGACCCTACGTTAATCACTGTTACTGGAGATAAGATACCTGCTCCTCTTGGGGATGCTTTAGTAGCGATGTTTAATACCGCTGCTATTTATTTAGGACAGTTTCAACCTGAGCAGGTTGGAATGACCCAAGTGACATATGAGGCAAACCTTGCTTTATTAGAATCCTTACCGCAGTTTAAAGCTGCTGATGGTACAAGTGTTCTTAACCAAGGTGCAGGGGAAATTGCAGATGCTTTGAAGAAGGTTTTTAATCTTTACGTGAAGTTCCCTGATTACAGCATCGATAAATGGAATCAGCAAAAGGCTTCTAATAGATTATTAAAAGATAACCAGCAATTCCAAGAACTTGGCAAGCTATCTAAGGAACAGCCATTTTTTGGTGTGACTGTGTGGAAGGGCAAAATTCAGATGCAGTATCTACCTGCTGATGGAATCCGCAGTACGAGCTTCCCAGACTATAACTCAAAAGGAACTGACGGTAATCCTATAAATCCATTTGCATTCTCCCGTCAAGTTCGAGTGATGGGGTTGTTGCAGCAGCGTTTTGATATTACCCAATCAAACATCAATAATGGTACTATACCGATGTACCGTATTGAGGCTGGAGGTAAAATTGTGAAGACTGAAGATTTAGATTTCAATTCATACTTAGGTCAAAACTTTAGAACCAATGCATACGCACCAGAATACGTTTCGGGGAACACAACCAAACGAACCGTTAATCTTCCTAATAGTATTACTGGTCGCGTTGTTACTGCTATTCCGGTTCAGAATGATGTAACTAGCGGTACGGGCACACCACAGCCGCCTGTATCTACGAATACGTCTGTCAATGCTGCACCTGTAAGTCCGACTCTTACAGATGAATCTATCGACGCATTAGAGGGCTTTAATCTTGACGAGTTTGGCTCTATCAAGAGCGTGTTGCCATCGGAAGAGTCTCGTGATGAGATGGACTACAATGGTGACTTGCAGTCTATGTATACCGTTCCTAACCTCACCGCAAAGGAAGCTAGCGATGCTATCAACTTGGTGACGGGTATGATGGTTCAGGAGTTGGTTCGTGCAGGATATGGCAACCCCAACGTTACAGTTAAAGAGAGCCAAGTAAACGCTAAGAAGATTTATGATTCGGTACTTGCTAGATTAAACAACGAATTAAAAGTAGCAGTAGATAAGAGCAGTACTCCAAACCTTAGCCCTGCTACTGCACGGAACTTACAGGTGATGGTAGAGTCTTTGACGAGACTTACCCAAAACGATACCTATGGGCGTGTGATGAAGATTGCGATGATTGACATCGTAAACAGCACAGGCGGTATCGTAGACATCTCTAAGAAGACCTTTGATAGCATCTACGAAGAGTTGCAGAACGAGAAGCAGCAGCTCGCTATGACGGATGACGACTTGCAGAAGACAGACAATCCTTCAGCAGCATTTGATAGCAACTTCGCGTTCTCTGTACTTCCTCACCAAGCGACACTTCCTCAGCTGAAGTTGGCTCTGATGCAGGTACAGCACGTTAAGGCTACCCGTGCTACTGTAACAAAGTTTGGTATGCTGCGGTTTGTCAACTACAAGGGGTTGACTCAAGACTTGGGTACGTCTTTGTTAGGGTCTGACTATACGTTTGCGGACGTATACGCGCGGTTGCAAAAGGCTGCTGCTACAAAGCCGCACCTTCAGCCCGTCGTTAAGATGTTATCTAAGGCTAACCTGCCGCCTAGAGGTAGTGTAGAGTTTGATTCAGCCAATGATGCACTCGACCAGCTGCGTAACCAGTTCACCACCTTCGCTGCAAAAGACCCGTCTGTATTTATCTCCACCAAAGTAGATACGCGCCCAGACGCTGATACCGATACGAAGCCGAAAAGAAAGCTTCGTATGTACAGCAGCAACGATACCAATATGTCCCAGTTCCTGCTGAACAAAGTATCTCAGTACTTATATCAGTCAGGTATCTATAAGTACCAAGAGGGTATTGGATTTGTTGTTGATGTGGCTACGGTTAAGAAGTTCAATGACGAACTCAATGCTGCGTTTGATGGAGTAAAGTTGATGGGTGCAGATGCTATTGCACCTAGAGCAGAAGCTATCTCTAAAGTGTTAGAGAAGTATCTTCAAGTACCTATAGACCCTAGCATTTTTGATGGTGCGTTGATGCCAGGTGCAGGTGTAGACTTGTTAGATAAGGGTTCTACGCAGAGTGACTTCGGGCAGTTCCGTTTGATGCTTCGGGATATTATTGCCAACAATAATCCGATGAGTACGGACTTGTGGACGAATGAGACCTACAAGTACGGTGCTCCATTCCGTAAGATGATTCGTGTGATTGGTGCTACGAATGAGAGTATCATTCAGAACAGCAGCAAGGACGGATCTGGCAAGACACGTTCCCATATCAGCAACCCGAAGATGTTGACTCGTATGAGCAACCTCTTTAAGCATTACCCAGATGCTGGACGTGAGCGTGATAACTATCTCCTGCAAGAAGTCCTGAATCCAACTGGTGATGCTAACCTTCGCAAGGCTTTTTCAATTGATTACATTGACGGTATTGGTGTTTTAGGAGACTCTCGTGAGTTACGTGACTTCCACGATATGAAGCCGATTGACAGGGCTTTGAATCGTGTGAGTATGTTCTTGAATAATAACAGCTACACCTCTTCTCGTACCGATAACAATGTCCCTCTTATCCGGGTGTATATGCCTACCCTTTCGGATAAGAAGACAATGCCACTGCTTCAAGTTCCTATGTTGAAGTTACAGGCACCGAAGATTACAGATGAGGTGAATGCAAAGTCTATGAGTACCTATACCATAGACGACTTCTTTGATGTAGGTGCAGCGGGAGGATTGTTTGATACCCACGTATGGCCAATTGTACAGAAGGAGTTATTCCGTGTTCAGGCTATCCGTAGTAACAGCTCTAGCGTAGAGTTGATGCCTGAGTCTGCACGTAAAGCAGATCAGTTTATCCTGTTCCCAGAAATGAATCGATTGCTGGAAGGCAATATGATTCCTACGGTGAATGAGGCACGTAATGCTGCTCTTGAAGCATTTAAAACAGATGCCACACGCGACTTACAGAATACCATTCAACGTTTTAATGGTACCCTGTATGACTTGGTTCCTGCCCCTCAGAACAAGGACAATATGCGTATGGCTAAACCGCGTATTGTACAGCTTAGAGATGCTGCTACGTTAGCTAGACTGCAACGTAAGAGTATCCCTCAGACCCAAAACCAAGCTGCTATGGGCGCATTGTTTGCCCAGATGGTGATGCAGAATATGGTTTACAATACTCTGATTACTGATACGTACTTAGGAGACTTAGGTCAGTTCTGGAAGAGTAATGTGAACAAGACAAAGGTGAATATTGGTAAGCGTCTCGCTGCTTTGATTGCACCTGGTCTTGCTATTCCTATCGTTACGCTGAGAGATGCAGGTAAAGATGGCAAGGGTGGTAAAACAAATGAGTTTGTAACTTACTTGCCCTTAGAGGATTACCACTTCTCTACTCCTCTTAAGGATTACTACAAGAAATTAGGTCTTACGGATGCAGAACTTGCTACCTACGACCTCGACTCTACGGACGCTGCAGAGTTTGTAATGCCTGAGGAACACTTAGGTATTCTGTACTCTCAAGGCCGTATCAGCAAGAATGAGATGTATGGTATCCTGCGTAAAGTAGAGGAAGGTAAAGCCTTAACTATTAAAGAGAAGAGTTACTTCCAGCCGATGAAGCCTGTTATGGCAGGTGTCTCAAATGGCCAAATGCTGTACGTCAAGAGTGCTCAGATTCCTTTGGTGCCAGATGTTATCAGAGGTACAGAGTTACAAAAGTTGTATGACTTCGCTAAAGCAAATGGTATTGATCGCTATCCATTCAAGACTGCCGTCAAGATTGGATTGAACAATGGTGCAGTGAAGGCTTTCAATGATGACGGTACTATTAATACAGATGCTTTAGAGCGGGGATTTGCAAAGGGTGCAGATGGTACCAAGCGTATCATTGGTCAGCGTAGAAATATGCTTATCCAGCAAGAAGTCCCTGTAGGACGTGATGCTGAGAAGACTCACGGCTCACAGACTGCAAAGTTGTTTATCGTTGACTTGCTGGATCAGAAGGGATTCCAAGTACCTGGTCAGCCGGAGATGACGGGCAAGCAGCTGTATGACTACTATATGGCTGCAAGGAAGAATGAGTTGAATGTTAAAATTCAAATCTTCGCTAATAAATATGGGTATCAAGTAACTCTTAATCCTCAAAATGAAAATGAGGTATTAGGTATTTCTCAAACTGCTGAGACAAAGAAGATTCTTGCTAAGCGGTTATTAAAGGAGGCAATTGATAGAAACTACGACATCAACGAAATTGCTCAACTCCGCTACGATATTGAGAATCAGCGGTTTATGACTCCTCTTTGGGCTAATCCTAGCAATGAGCGTATCGGTAGCTTGCTGTTGAGCATTTGGAACAAGGAGATTTTTGACAGCTTGATGCCTGGGTTCTCTGGACCTGTGGTTCCTGAAGCTGGCTACAAAGAACTGTCTGTAGAGAACTTGACTCAAGAACAGGTAAGCGGTATTGTCTGGACTACTGATGCTTCTGGCAATAGACTCTTTGATGGCAATAAGCTCAAGAGCCAGCAAGTTATTAATGGCCAATTACAACCTGACCAAATCATCCTCCCTTGGAAATTCAAAGGAGAGCTTGAGCAGTTTATTGTCGAAAAAGAAGGTAGGAAGCTCTTGGATATGGATAAGGTGCCGCAGGAGTTACTGCAGGTCTTTACATACAGTATTCCCTCTCAGAAGAAGGCTAGTAGCTCTTCTATGGAGATTGTTGGATTCTTGCCGAAGAGTATGGGTGATACCATCATCCCACCTGCAGAACTCGTAGGTAGATTCGGACAGGACTTTGACATTGACAAGATGTTCGGCTTTATGTACGACCATGAAGTCGTTGGCGATAAGCTGCAGGTTATCCGAGAAACTAAGAGCGGAGATGCAATGGGAACGTTGCAGAGAAAAGTAGCAGCGGCTCGTAACCAAATGTTAGATGTATACCATGCATCTATGCGTAACCCTAGCAATGCGGTACAGAGAGCAATTGTATCTCCTGTAACGGATGGATATGGTGCGGAGTTGGGCGAGATACTTGAAGCGAGATTCCCGAATGCTATGGCTAATCTTAGCCTCACTACGATGTCTTACAATGACTACAAGTCAGACTCTGCTCGTAGTGCAAAACAAGCTATCGGCGTGTTTGCATCAGCCAACGTATTGCACGCCCAATTGCAGGCTGCTATGTACGGTAAGGATGCACAATACTTAGCGGACGTGTTTATCTATGAAAATGAGTCTAGCGAAAAGCGTGTAAATGAAAGCCGTATTGGTTCGGTAAATGTTTCTGATAACCAGTTCCGGTTGCAGTACAAGAAGGCTCCAATCGTCGGCACAATTTCAGATCAATTTGGTAGACTCCTTAACCACGCTGTAGATAACGAGAACAATCAAGTACTTAGCAAGTTAGGTATCAACGAGTTTACCTATAACATCTTTACTGTCGGTACGATGTTAGGGTTAAACCAAGAGACCCTTGCAGTGATTGCTAAAAATCCTGTAGTAAAAGAATACGTACGTCGTTTAGAGAAAGCTGCCACTCTTACGGATAGAGACTACCCGAACACTTCAAAAATCATTATGGAGTTGGAGGAGGAGTTCCTTAAGAAACTATCTGAAAGCCAAAGCAAGGAGTATGGATTGTTAAAGATGCGTAAGTTAAAAATGGCAGATAGCGAGTTTAAGGTGACGAAGGACTTCTTGTTTGATTCAGATGTGCTGGACTCTTTTGATTATAAAACTATTACACCTACAAAGGCACTTGGTCTTTTAGATGCATTGCAGGTAATGAATAGTCACGGTCAGGAATTGCTGACGTTACAGACGGCAATGAAGCTTGACACGCGTTCGCCTAAGAACTTAACCGAGCTGTTTGTCACTTTACGTGATAATCAAGAGCGCATCAAGCAGGCAGAGATGAATGAAGAAGGATTGTTTTACCAAGTGTTGCCAGTGTTAGAAAATTCAGTCTCTGGATTGACTTTCACTAATATGCGTCGCTTGTTTGACGTTCTTATTCCTAATAACGAGTTCCCATTAGGGCACGAAGATTTTACTAAGGTTTATCGCAATCACGGTAAGACAAACGCTACAGGCACGGTAGAGAATCTCAATATTATTCAGAAAGGCGTACTTGGGTATATGTATGCAGAGTTAGCCGCTCGGAATACCAATGAGCCGTTAGAAACTCTGCGTGCTAAACTATTGCTGTCTGATACGGAGAACATCGCGTCACGTCTTGTTCAAGCAATCAAAGACAACCCGCAGTTAGCGAATAATGCGTTCGTTCAGTTGTTAGAGCCTAACATTGACAAGAAGCGGGGCTACTATACTGTAGAATTTGTAGGTGACAGAGAGACGATTAACTCCCCTCGCGATATTCACGCTGCAGCATTAGAACTTGCCAATAGCAACAATCCTCAAATTGCTAAGTTGTTCAAGGACTTGACGTTATATGCGTTGATGAATGGAGCATCCCTTAGCTCTCGCTCGTTTATCAAGTATATCCCTGCTGAGTACCTGCAGGAATTTGAGGGTGCTTCTACGATTTTTAACCCAACTACATTTTACAATTACTACCAAAATAGTATAAAGCAAATTATACAGCACAACCCCTCATTAGCAAACCGTAAGCAGGTTACTAAAACCGATACAGGTGAGCACGTTGTAAGGAGGCTCGATAATAACCCAGCATACTATTACGGACTGGATGGCTACTTGAATTCTAAGTTCGAGGTAGTCCCCACTCCAGTATTGATGGTACCTGCACAGGCCATTGAAGTGGAGAATAACGTATGGGAAGTCGCTGCATTTACAGAAATCCCTGTAGTTAATGACTGGCTGAAGAAAGAGTACGATCCGTCTGTAGAGTATGTTATGCCTATGGAGACTATAGCTCCTTCTAACCAAGACCGTACACCTTCTATGCCCACTGAAGATGCAGGATTCGATGATGGTACGCCTACGATGGGTGATGTTCCTGTTGCTGATAACGATACAATTGACAGTCTGCTTACTCTCATTCGCCATTCAGTCCTTAACGGCAAGGATATGGCGTATGTGCAGCCGTTTATTGACGAGGTGCGGAAGCTGGGCTACACGGGTGCTATTCCTAACGTAGACCTCCCGCCTGCTGCTAAACCAACCTTTAGTGGTATGCGCGTAGAAACGCCTATCAGCCTCGACCAGTTTGTAATGGAAGGGCTAGCAAGTCGTTCTGACGTGCTTCAAGAACTTATGAAGCTGCACCAAAGCCTGTCTCCAGATAAGCAGGTTAAGGTGGTAGTAAACAGCGGTGCATTTGCTGGTCAGCCGTCGCGGTATGAGAGCAATACGCAGACTATCTACCTGTCGCAGGATTCAGCGAATATGGAGGTAGACCTTATCCACGAACTGGTACACCACTTTACCGTAGGTGCATTAGTCAATCCTAAAACTGAGGGTGAGAAGAAGGCTGCACAAGCTATGCAGTATCTCCATATGTCTCTTATCGAGCGTATGGATATGGC
>Ga0181346_1000694_pt1 | contig 14842 bp, 15 predicted proteins | sample Su13VDMM15DN_FD_130100 | JGI IMG/M metagenome (GOLD analysis project Ga0181346, IMG submission 130100) | Freshwater viral communities from Lake Michigan, USA - Su13.VD.MM15.D.N | ecosystem: Environmental > Aquatic > Freshwater > Lake | place: USA: Michigan | collected 2013-07-15 | reverse complement strand
GTTGGTTTGGTCGCAAAGGAAGCAACGGAAAACGGAACGAAACACGCTCAAATTTTGATTGATGAAATTATCGACAGTTACCGACTAGAAGTTTCAGGCTTCTTAGAAGCAGAGTCATCGAACATTACTAAAGTTGTAGAAGCTATTAAGGACTGCGCGGAGCACAACCCAGAAAAATTCACTGAGTATTTCCAACAGCTTGAAAAGTTAGTAAGTAACTGGAGTCGAGTCGCACTCCCTATTCAGCTAAGTATGAAGTCACGTGGAATGGAGCACGATCTTAGTCATAGCACCGGGTTCACAATTCGTGGAGCTGGTTTGAAGTTGTTCAATGACCATGATTTGTTGGCTGAAACAAAAGCAATTACAGGTCTCCTTAAAAAATATTTCCAGCATTTTCCAGAATTGGCAGAGAGAGCTGAGGATGACTCAGAAGCTCTTACGGATATCGAAAGAACTCGAGCTTTTTCGGTCCTCCTCAAACCATTTAAGGATAGGCTTTCTAAAGACTTGAAAGCAATTGAAGATAATCCTTCTAGTGCGGAGCAAATTGCTAAGAAGTTGTACTTAGACATAACTCAGTTGTCTGCAACGGCAAGGATCGCAGGCGTTCCAGATGGCTTGATTCATAGTGAAGAAGACAATGCGGCGCAGGTGCTTGTTAGTTGTGCTGTAGCGTACGGAAACCAGAGTGAACGCTGGGACGCGTGTGTCGAAATCATCGAAAATGCGATGAAATATGCGACATCATCAACATCGGTCGAGCGCGCAAATAACAATTTGCAGACGTGCAAACGTAATGCGAAGCTGTTCTATGGATTGAATCCAATTAAGTCTACGCCATCGCTTCAAACTATAAATGGCTGTGGTTTTTCTATGTATGGGTCAACAGATGTTGATCACGAAACCAGCTCGTACATGACAACCTACTATTTCGTGTTGATTTTCATTCCAATTTTTCCAATATGTCGTTATCGGGTGATCGCATCAGGTGGAAATAGCTATCGATTCTTGGGAAAAGGGCCTTTGCGTAATTTCGATAAGTGGCACTTGGGCTTAGCGATTGTTTTGTTGCTTTATATGTTTTTTGGAAAATAATCAGATGAAACCCATTTTGGAATGAGACTCGGTACCTCTTGATGGACTAGCAGCTAGCGCAGCTTCAAAAAATGACATCTCTACACGGGAAAGTCCGGCACGAGCCGCCAACCTAGCGCCTTCACGGACGACAAAAGACACATCAGAAAGCGGTCTTTGAGAAAGTTTTTTTGCTAGTTGTTGTGTATCAATTGGACTGTTTTTTGGCAATTTCCCAATCAACTTATCTAACAGTGCTTTAACTTCTTCTTCGGAAGCTGGACCGACTTCGATGATGTGATCGAAGCGACCGCGCCTCAGAATTGCAGGGTCTATCATTTCAATACGATTAGTCATTGCAACTATTAGCACCTGACTTCTAACGGCTTCTGGAATTCTCCTGAGAAACTCTGCTACTTCTTCCACCCTGTGTTGGCTTGAACCTGCACCAGATTCTCGGTCTGCTAGAAAAGATTCCATCTCGTCTATTACCAAAACTGACGGTGCATTATTTATTGCAAGTTCGAAAACTTCTGCTACCTTTCGGCTTGTTTCGTGAATATATGGGCTGCCAACGCTAGACGAATCAATTTGATAATTTGGCCATCCAAGAAACTCAATCAACTTTTCGACCGCAAATGTCTTGCCGCATCCTGGTGGACCATGTAGGACCATTGCTGATGGAAATTCAACGCCCAAAGCCGCATAACGTTCTTTGTTTCGAATTAGATCAATGATGTGCTCGTTGAAAAATTCTTCAAGATAGGGTCTACCAGGAAGTTGGAATGCTTCTTCTGTGTCAATGCCTGGAAATTTCGAGGATATCCTCTGGTTAGGTTCTGGGTAAACTTTTACTGACTCTTCATAAGAAGCATCAGTTTCAGATTTACTAAGTGCAACAAGCCCCGATGCACTTACAACTTCTTTTAGGCTGCTGTCGCCCATCCAGCTAACTACTCTTCTTAACTTTGAAAGTGATTTGGCTGAAATGTCTACGCCACCACTTAGCCAAGATCCTAGAACTACATCGTCACCAACGTGTTCGGTATCGCTATAAATTGGAAGTAGTCTACTGAGACTCTCAACATAAATTGCATCATGCAGCGAAGAGACAGAGTCTCGATCTCTGGTTGACTTAAGAGCCAGTGAAAATCCTAAAGCCTCATTCTTGTTGTTCGGAGAGCGACAGTCAAAAACGGGAGAAAGAATTTGACTTGGCGAGCTTGAAATCATGAAAAGTTCTTCATGACCAAAACTGAAACTGACCATAGAGGTTAATTCAATTAACAGAGAAGAAATCCACTTCTCGTGAATTGATTTCATTGCTATGAGAGCTTGACCACCACCATCAATATCAACTAGTTGCCAATCAACTCCGCCATGATTCGGTTTCCCGCATTTGCTTCCGTCGGGAAACTCGAAGTTAAATGGTAGCCAGCTGTCAACTGCCATTTTTAGCCGATCAAAATATTTGAACTTGTTAGCAATTGATCTTCACCGCCCCATGAAACACGTGCCGATTGAAGTGTGGCGACTATTTTGCGCAACTTTTCGATGTCATTTTCAGAAGTCGCTTTTCTTCCAAGTCGAACAAGTTCATCGAATTCCGTGTTATTTGGAAAAAGGTGAGGTGAATCAACCAAGCTGTTAAATCGATCAATTACAAACCAGTCTTGACGCCATAAAATTTCGAAAAATTTGCCACGAAGTTCGCGAACATGGCTTTCAAAATCACCACTTGGGCTTGAAATAACACGTTTTGCTGTGTTAACTAAATTCTCAAAGGATGTAATCTCATTGGGTTTCGCAATAGCACGGATATGCTCATCAAAAAATTTTGTAACGCCATCAAGATCGAGTTGTCGAATTATTTTTAAGTTGTCTTTTCGAGTTCCTGCAAGTAGTTTCTTTGCCTCTTGCAAATCATCCATTGCTTTTTTTGCTGACTCAGCATCTGTCGATGTGGAGGCGCTTGCTTGAGCTGAGCTGATTCGATCCTTAGCTTGTTGAAGCCTTGTATCCACTACTTTTGATGAAACCTCACTGACTCTTTCTGAAATGCGACGAGCTTCTTCATCGATCATTTTTGTTGCGTTGGAATAATCTATTTGGCCAGTTTGACGAGAGTAAAAGTTCCTGCCACTTTCGAAACTATTCCCGATAGAAGGAACCGTAACCTCCATCACGATATTTCCTGAGTCGTGAACTTCGTAGTCAACGATCAAATCTGAGCCTTTGGCAATGACGCCATCTGAGAAATCAGCTCCACGAATCTCAAACATACCAATGAAACGATTATCAGAAACGGGGTCCTCGATGCTGCCTTCCCAAAGCTTGAACTTAATTGAGCTTGGTGCACTAGCAGTTAGAGATTCATCAGATTTAAAAATACGTTGACCTTTTTTGGGAAGTGATTCACCTTCTTTGACTAAGTAATCCAGTACAAATCGTCCGCCAAGTTTCTCGCGAGCTTCAACTCCAATCGAGTGTGATGCAGGAATAGCATCAATTTGAGCCGCAGTGCGTGAAATAACAATTTTGTCTTGGGGCATTGAGATTGGTCCGCCAGCGTTATCCAAGACAAAAATTTTGAAAATGTTCTCGCCAGGTCTGGATAAAGGCACCTCGACACTCGCTCCATTTTTCAGTGCTACTCGCCCCGAAGACCACCCCGTGTCTAAACTATCAAGTTGAAAAGCTGCGCCCTCAAGTGCCTGCCCACCAAGTTTTGCAACAATTTTTGCTTTTTCGTCTGGGGTTCTGGAAACATATGCAAAAGACAAGTTAAAGTTCAACCCAGCGGAAATTTCACCTCGACCTGCTTTGCGACTTCGGTTGTGTGATGTCCAATCGATTGACTCGGCAAAAACTGCGGCACCTTCTGCAACAGCGGTCATAGGATTCACATCAGTTGAGGCTGCTATTCCTAGTTCAAAGGCGACTTTATCCCGAAGGGGTTTGTATTGTGTTGGGCCACCAACAAAAACAATACGACCAACGTCATGCGATGTAAGGCCAACTTTTTGCATTGTTTCTCTTGTGGCTTCAATGGATTCGTTGATTTTTTCAGCGACTAATTTGTCAAAATCGTACCGGGTAATCGGGATATCGACGTATATATCTTTGCCAGATTTGTCCTGGACACGAACCTCACTATCATCAAGACTGATAATGGCTTCATCTTTTGATGAGAGTTCAATTTTTGCTTTTTCTGATGCCCAAGTCGCCATGTAGCGAAGGGTTGCGTATTTGCTATCAGTACTAAAGTCATCCGCTAAGTCAAAGTTTTCTAACAACCAAGGTTTGACAATTTCATCCAAAATGATTCTGTCGAAGTCTCGCCCCCCGCACATAGCAATGCCTCCGTGCGCTAAGAGACTCACCCGACCTTTGATGCTTTCCGCAATCGCTATGTCTAAAGTACCTCCTCCAAGGTCATAAACCAAAAAAGTTCCATCGCCTTTTCTGTGACGCATTACGCTCATAACGGCAGCAACAGGCTCTTGCATAAGTGCAATTTTCCCCATGCCCGCTGCTTGCGCGGCTGATAGAGTCGCATCTTTTTGCATTTGGTTGAAAGCAGCCGGGACGGTAATTACCGCTCCCGTATCTGGATCATTACGAACGGCTTCTGGTAGATAGCTATAGAGGACTTTCAAAATTTCTGCTGAACACTCCTCTGGGGTCATGGTTAGGTCTACAGCGGAAAGCTTAATGGGTGTACTTGTTCCGATGAGTCGCTTGAATAAAACCGCAGAATTGTTTGGGTTTCTTGCAGCGTTATCGTATGCCCGTTGACCAACGTACTTATTGCCCCGTCGGTCAATAAAGATGGCTGACGGAGTTACGTCATTTTGTTCAGGACTCTTATAAAGTTTGACGTTTTCACCATCAAACGTAGTGATAGCACTGTTTGTTGTCCCAAGGTCGATGCCCACATATTGTTTCATTTTTCAACTCGTGAGTGCCAACATTACTGTGGCTGGTTTAACAATTCCTTTTGTTCCCATGATGAGCGGTTCCACCATCTGGGCCACTACCAACTTGTCATCAGGTCCAAAGTCAGCAATGTTCAAAGGGGAAGCCGCCATACCAGGATCGTAAAGCTGTCCTTCTAGATTGACGAGCTTCATGTCTAAGACTAGCAAGCTTTCATCTAATCTTTTTTGAAAGTAACGTAACTGGTTTGAGTATCGACTTGCTTCATTGAGTTCCATCTTAGACATTATTCTTGCAAAGAGTTTTGCAAAACGCCAACTTTCGATCGCTAACTCAAGATAAGGTTGCTTTAAGTCAATCTGCTCTGGGCTTGTTGGTTGATCCATGGTTTCTCACTACTTTTGACAATTTTCTGCTAATTCGATTATGGGGGAAGTGTTGAGGAAGTTGTATTTTTTGCCCAGGAACAATTTTGTCGGAAATTAGATTTTGCAAAGTATACGTTCACCTTTTCTGAAAAGTGGTAGACCATTGAGCATTCATTAGGGTTTGAATTACCCTCCCGAACTAGCTTCACCACTTGCGCAGACTTTCTGACTTTGCTCTAGTATTCGTATCCGTACTCGAGATATCAGGCAGCAAATTCCATTATCTAACTAGGCAAAGCTTCGCGTAGATTGACTTCTAAACGGCGAAGGTAGAGAATAAAGGTTCATCAAGAGAGGGCTGACGCCCCACCAACCTGCAGCTAGAGCAAGGTGGTTGTTCCGAAAGGAAGATGTGGCTGATTCAGCAACCTCAAGCGTCACCCTCCATGTCTTCAACCCTGGAGGTTTTTTTATGTCTGCTGTTATTCACAAGCTGTCTAAATACCGCAATTCGCCAGATCACAAAAAGCGAACTAGTCGCCCACGAAAAAGGCTGTATTACCTAGGCACTCACTCCTACAGCGGCATGCCAGGTTGCTCTTGGACTACTGCCTACTGGGTAAAAAGGCTTGGAGTCGGCCACCAATGGGAACTCTACTGCACAGCTGAAGGCTATGGCCGTCAGAAAGTGCTCTACGGTACTTTTAATAGAGTTGAGCTAATTGAATATTTCGACTCAGTTCAGTTTGATCTGGATGCCACGTTCTTTGAAGCGATTGGGATCCATCAAGGCGAAACCGTTTTCAACCTCGATGAGTACCGCTAATGCTGCGCCGAATTAGTGACTGGGCTTGAGGCACTCTTTTTCCACAAGCTCAACGACCTGAGAAGGATTCATCTCCAAAGCAGCAGCCAGCTTAAAAATGATCGTGATGGTGGGCTGATTGACGCCTCTTTCGATCAAGCTAACGTAGTTCCGCTGAACCCCAGCCTCAAGCGCCAGCGCCTCTTGCGACAGCCCACGTTCAACCCGTAGAGCGCGCAGCACCTTTCCAAAGGCCTCTCCTGGTTGTGATTTAAGTTTGCCCAACATAGTGGGCAAGGATGCATTTTCAGGCTAGACTTGTCTTCACAACATATTGGTAAAAATATTAATATATGCGCTTCTTCAAAGTCTCGGCATTGCTGGCGCTGGCCTACAGCGCGATGGTTGGTGGGTGCAGCTCTCGAAACTCAAGCGAAATAGCTTGCGAAAATCTAGGAATCAAGTATTGCTCAAGGGGGCAAGACGTCAACTATGAAATCAAAAAAAGAATTAAGCAGCATCTCGAGCAGCAGTCAGAAGATATCAACCTAAAGCTGATTGCCATTAATACTAAGGTCGACCCTCTTGCCACCAAGACCTTCTTTGTGGATATCAACCAATATAAAGATATCAAAAGTCTTACCTCGAGCTTCAGCAACGATCCTGGTAAGAAGCTGGAGAGTGTGAAAGTTTTTGCCTTCTCTGCGTATTTACCCTCAAGCAATAAAGGGCGTTTACACCACCTTGATCGACTTGAATTAACAATACGTGAGGGTTCCAAAGGAAGTACGAAATACAAGCGTGTGAAGGATCTGTGTGACAGTATTTTGGCTGCGCCTTGCAAAGTGAACTACACCGGTGTTCTAGATGGAGTTTGGACAAATAAAGAGGGGGAGCCAAGTGCAATTTCAGGGTGGATTGATTTTGAGGAGATCGCGGTTGTGCCATTTTCATTGGAAGACCTAAAAACTGCTGCGCATGAGCAAGCACGTATGTCTATCTTCAAGATCATCAACGAGACAAAAGGCGCAATTACATGGCAACAGATTGAAGCAGAGGTATCTAGGGCTGTCTCAGAAATCAAGTGATGCACCGCACAAACTCAAACCGATCAACCCTTTCCTAGGACTTTCCAATGAAACGATACATGCCTGTGCTCATACTCTTCGCTGCCGTTGGATGCAGCACCCTTGAGCCAGTTAACTTCGACGGAAAGAGCCTCACTTACCTGCATGGCTCTCTTGGATTCGAAAGGGTAATGAAAGCGGCACAGGAAAAGTGTGGAGCCAACGGTAAATCCGTCAAGCATATTTCAACCTCTGGTCGAGCCGAGTTTATTAGTACCTTTGAGTGCACAAATAACAAATAGACCGTTTAATTTATAGATCCTAGCGCCAGCACCAAGGCGCCTTCTCCCAAGCTGTCTCTTTGACCGGAAGCGGCTGCGTTGTAGACCACATGACCTGAAGTCTTAGAGCTTGCCTTACTCCCCGCTTAGATGGCGGTACCAGTCTTCTCACATACCCCATGCGTATCAGCTCATGAAGGTACTTATAAGCCCAACTGTGGGACTTTCCGCAAAGCATCGCTAGCCTTCGCTGGCTGGGGTAGCAAATGCCGTGAACACTGGCGTGGATCCCGATGGCGCCCAACAGTAAAAGCAATGGCTTGCGGGTGTTGATGCGTGGGTCTGTGATGGCTCGACTCGGTATCACCGCAAACTTCGTATGAGGTGGCTTCAGGCTGAGCTTTGGCAGTTTCTCGGCTCGCCTGCGTCGAGCTCTCCTCAAAGAAATCTCAGGAAAATTTTCTTGGACTCCCCCACTGCGACCAGTAGGGGGTGGGGGGGAGAGACCTGCTTTTTTGAGTTCGCGTTGCGCTTCGCCTGTCGGGTCTACCAGCTTGATTGTTGGCTTTGTTGGTAACTTGAATTCAATAGCCATTCAGACGCCTCACTTGGCTTTCCCGTAGGCAACTAGGAAGTGCTCGAGCAGGTCTTGGCGGAGGTGTTGTGGGGTGGCCTTGATATCGGCAACCATCTCAGCCCTAGCTTGATCACTATCACCCCAGTAGTCGCAGCAACGCATCGCAGCCGCGAGCAGTTGCTCTAACTCGCCATCGCCCCCTGAACCTGACGCTGATGCAGGCGTTGGCGGTGCCTTACTCATGGCGGGTGTGGGGTATTTGGCTGTCTGAGGCTGCGCCTGTGATGACCCGTGCAGACGTTCAGATTTCTGAATGCTCCCGGTCTGGGGGCCTACAGAAACTACAGAAACTCCGTCACTGTGCGTCCCCACTGTTTTCGTAGTTTTTGCAGGGTCGCCATCTGGGCTTTTTGAAGTTTCCAACCTGCTCATCCACTTGCCCATCACGCTCCACCTTTCAGCAGCCTGGGGTGAATCCAGTAGCGGGTACTGTGTCTGCCCCGGCGAAGGGGATCGGTGGACGCAGTCACCTCCTTTTCTAGCCAGCCGTACTCAGCAAGCAGATCTGCGGCCTTGTAAACAGCATCGGTGCTGTCAAGGCCAGCCCAGGTCTTTTGCACCACCTCTCGAGGAGTGAAAGATTTGGGGATTGCCCCACCAACCTTTAGATTGCCACCCTTGATTTTGGACAGTAGTTGCTTGGCTGCGTGGGTATCTGGTCTCAACGCTGCCGAATAAAGCCGCTCTGCGTGAGTTCGCAGGTAGTCTCCCCATTCCAGCGCCCGAGCAAGCTCATGCTCGTAGATCACGCAGCCACTGTCCGGGGTGTCAATCATTGCAAAGACAAGCGCCAAAGCGGGCACCAGCTTGCGGTACTTGGCCAAGTGCGAAACCATTGCCGGGTGCAGCTCATCACCGCGCAGCTCGATCTCGAAGGGCACAAGCCATTCCACAAACAAGTCTTGTGCCATCTCGCTGAAGCGCCAGATCACCGGCTCGGTGTCACTTGCAGGTTGCAGTCCTGCAAGGCGTTCAAAAACTGCCCACGCGGTTTGCTTGGCAGGGGTGTCTGGCCATTGGTCAACGTGAACAAACTCGCCTGCCACGTCTGGCCATACTGCCAAGCCAAACCGCTGCAACAGTCCGTCATCCGCGCCGCCACCTGCCACTGCACCGCGTACGTACTCCTGAATGCGGCCCGGCTGAATGCCGCCAATCATTGCCAAGCAAACACGGGGGATATGCACTGTCCCGCGTCCGATCCTGTCGAAGGTGTAGCCCTGATTGCCGTCATAGCTTTGCAGCATGAAGGCACGTGAACCCTCTTGCCCCTGCTTGTCCAAGCTTGTCAGCAGTCCGTACAACTCATCCCGGTAAGACAAGGTGCCCCACTCGTTTTGCTGCATCAGTTCGCCCAGCTTTTCTACCGTGGCGTCATTGACGATGAAGCGCCGCGCCGTAGGCTCCCGCGGCGTGTCCACCGGTTCCAAAAGCGCACGCGCCGCCGCCGGGTCTTTCGCTGCAATCCCTCTGGCTTTCTTCTCGTTAGCATCGTCCTGCATTGCCATAACTTTGCAGTCCAGTGCCCACGCTTCATGCTCAAGCTGCCAGCGCTTGATCTCATTGGCTTGAAGGCGACTCAATGGCCGGAGCGCTTCACTGATGGCCGGGGACTTCTTTACGCCCGGCCTGCCCACAACTGCGCCCCACAGATTCGGCACTACCTGCCAGTCATCTCGCGCCTTCGGTTGCACCACTGCACGCGCCCCGATCAGGCTCGATATACCCACCAGCGCCGCCACTGCCGGAAAGTCCGCTGGGCACTGCATTCGGTGCGCAATGTCCATTACCCAGCCCCGTAAGGCTTCTGGCAGCAGGTCGGACTCGAATGTGGCAACTGGCGGTGACGCATTAGGCAGCGCAGTTGGCTCGGGCCATTCGTCAGCCTCAGCTTGCTCGGCTTTTTTTATGTCTTGGTCAAGGGCTTGAACAGCACGCTTGGCCTCAGCAGCGCGAAACGGTGTCCAGTTTGTTGCGGGTATGCCATCCATAGTCGGGATTTCGTCATTCATCTGAATATCCCTCTAATATGGTTGATCCTGGCTGCAGCCGTACGGACTCGCTCGAGATCAGCGGCGACGAGCTCAACGCCACGGACTATGCGCGTGCCCTCAAGCGCGATCAGAGTGGCCTCATCAGCTAGTACGGATAGCGCATCGCGTGCCGAAAGCGGCGTGGGTCTGTATTGCCGCTCTGCACGGTCGTCACCCGCCCATGCGTTTAGTTGCTTGGCGGCCTCAACAAAACCAAGGCCATGTGCGGCCCTGTGATAGGCCAGTACATCTCCTCCATGTGCTCCACAGGCCATGCACGCAAAGGCGCCAGTGGCCACCATGATCCGCATGGAATCACTGCCGCCATGAAATCGGCACTCAGTGGTTCTCCATGGGGCGTGACGTGAACCAATAAGCATCAACCCTTGACCTTCGTAGTAGCTAAATGGGTCTGGCAATAGTTCACGTCGGTAACCGCCTCTTGCAACTCCAGTAGAAGACGAAGTAAATTTGCTTTTATCAGATGTTTTGTTGGGACTTTGGGTTTGTGGACTGGCCCATGCCTTTTCCTTTAAAAAGCTCATTCGAGTGCCTCTTTTAGGAGAGCAGGTCGCTTGGCGTGGAGCCTGATGACAAGCTCTCGAAGTTGTTCCTCGGTTGCACCTGCAATACGGGCAGCGTTGATCGCGATTACCTCGGCGCTGGGCCAGCCTACTGAACGCCTGCCAATGCTCACTGATTGCGGCCATAACCCGGCGCGCATGAGGTTATAAATGCTTGCAGTCGATCGGTAACCAGTTACTGCCTTGACTGTTTCGACACGCCAAATGTTCATCGCTGCCCCTCTTTATTAAAAGAAGACAGTTGAAACCAAAAACCTCAAACCGCCTATAAGTGACGATTTAATAAAACCATCACCCTAGTCTTTCTCCCCCCCAAAAAGCCACACTTTGCGGCTGGCGATGGCACTCTTGTATTTACGCTCGATGGATTCGAGCTTGTAGCCGTGATCATCCGCAACCCTTTTAAATGCGCTTGACATACTGACACCTGGTTTGAGCTGAAGGTTCACCAAGAGGTATATCACTTCGTTACTTAGACTCCGATGCGAGGCGCCATCGGTCAAGCTGGCAAACTTATTGATGCCGGTCTTTTCGGGCGGCATTTCTGCCAGAGTTTTTCTAACTCTGGCCCTTAATTCTTTGTCAGATTTAATTCGCTGCTCAATATGCTGGATATTGAACTCGCTAATGGCATTTGTCCGCTGCTCCTCGGTCATTGGTAACACTGCAATTTCTTTGCTCACCTCAGGACTCTTTGATATGAAATACTCCAGCAATCCTTGCTTTTTAATTTGGACGCGGCGCATTTCTTTATGCCCTCTTGAATTCAATCACATCAGCGCCAGCAGCAAGCTTGTCTAGGAAGTCTGCCCACTGTTGAGCCATCTCAAATCGTTGCTTGATGTATTGAGCACGGTTGTAGCTGCGCCCATGCTGATCCACAGCACCATGAGCTAGATTAGCCTCTATGACTTTCCAATCCAAGCCCAGCTCGTCAACTATCAATGTCCTAGCGGTAGCTCTGAAAGCGTGTGGCTTTTGCTCCTCACCAAACCCAATCGCATATAAAGCACTTCTAATCGTGTTATCACTCATAGGCCTGCCATGATCGCGCTCACCTGGGAAAACATACCTGCCGCGACCTGTGACTGGATATAGTTCCTTTAGAAGTGCCACTGCTTGTGTTGGTAGTGGGACTACAAGGGCTGTACCGTTTGCCTTTTCTTGAACGGTACGCTTCATCTTTGCACTTGGAATCGTCCATGTCGCGGCTTCGAGGTCAAGCTCTACCCATTCCATCATTCGCAAGTTACCTGGCCTTTGATAAACAATCGGAGTTATTTGCAGAGCACTCCTAACCACTACGCCCCCCTTGTAATGCTTAATAGCCCTCAACAACTCGCCCAAGCGCTTGAGGTCTAGGATGGTAGCGAAGTTCTTTGCGTGATACGGCTGCAGACGTGCCTTTAATCCTTCGGTAATATTGCGCTGCTGAACCTCTGCGGAGGGTAGCCAGTACTCCCAAACCTGCCTCGAAATATCCAATACACGGTGAGCAGTCTCCACTGCTTGTCTGTCCTCTATTTTTTGAATGGCCGCAAGTAGTTCCATAGCGTGTAACTGAGCCATGGGGCGCTTGCCAATCCATGGGAATAAATCCCGCTCCATACGCCTCATGACTGTCTTGGCGTGGACCTCGGACCAGTTGGATATTTGCTTTGAATGCCACTCTCTGGCGACTGCCTCGAATGTGTCATCGGCTTGGCGTGCAGTTTTTAATTTGCTAACCTGCTTAGCATGAATCGGGTCCAAGCCTTTGTGTTTTAGCGCCTTAGCTTCGGACTGCTTGAGACGGGCATTAGCAAGGCTGACTACTGGATAACTTCCCAGCGCTAGCCTCATCTCTTTTCCAACTTTACGGTATTTCAAGAACCAGCGTTTTGAACCCGCAGTACTAACCTCAAGATACAGCCCTCCCGCATCAAAAAATCGCGCCCTCGCCTTATTTGTTGGACAGGTGGCGTTTTTGCATTCTCGGTCGGTCAACATAGAAGACTCCTAATGGGGGAACATCTCACGAAAATATCACTTTTGGGGGAACGCGTGTCCGTATGTTCCCCCGTTATGGTTTGGCTGTCAATAGCCATCCTTAGCCATTGTTACATCATAAGTCTTTGATTTACATAAGAAAAAAGCCGCTAAGTGGTTATCCTTAGCGGCCTTTAAACAGGGTCTTGGTGGAGCTGGCGTCCATTGAAAGATACATCTAAACCCAATCAAATAAATGTTTTATAACTAATTTTATTAATTTGTTCCCCCGTTTGTTCCCCCGATTTATAGGGGTTGACATTGGTTTTGAAGCGCTCAACTTATCGTTTGCAGATCATGTCCAAATTTCTGAATGCAAGACCACCATGCACCCTCCTTCACCCCCCCCAGACCCCCCATCGTTATGTACACCGCATGAGTTGAACCATAAGACTAGTTTTTCAAATTGAGTGAAGCTGGTGGGAGTTTCAGTCAAATGGTCTTTGCACATTGCGGTCACCACTTACAAGTCAAATTTCGTAACTTCTAATTTCCTGAATATAGCGCAGCGTTTCGGAATCCTTCGGCACGCAGTTCTAAGCGGCGAGCTTCTACTTGGCTGCTTACTAAATCCATCTCGTATTTTTTATACCTATAGTTAGAGCACCGCATGTTGAAGTTATCAACTGAGTCATTGAAGCTATTTACAGATAGATCTGAATGAGTGTTTAAAACAGTTTCCCAGGCTTCAATTCGAATCTTTTCTGATAAACAATATCTAATTTGATTGTTTGTCAGAGTCAAGCCGGACCCAATTGGCGGCAGTTCCTCGAGTGGTGGAGTCAAGGCGTTACCAATAGGCGGCAGTTCTTCGAGTGCTGGATTCTGGGCGTTACCACTAGGCGGCAGTACTTCGAGTGTTGGCGGGTTATAGGCTGCGAATCCAGAACTCCCAGACGGTGTGTAGCTCAGCGGAGTATCATTTTTTCTACTAAATACCGATAAGATAATTATTAAAATAAAAATTCCTAAAGTCCACTTAAACCAAGATTTATTCCAAAAAGGTAATGCTGGAGCCATAGGTGGCATATTGATCTCAAAAGGAGAGCCCCTTTTGGGTAACGAATTATCTTCCTCTGAAGTTTCGGGAGATTTCTTTTGAGGCTCAGGTACATCAACTACTGAGACCATACTGCTTAGACCCGCAAATCCCTTTTTGGGCTTATCTGATTCTTCTGTCATCTTCGAATCCTAATCTGAGAGATGCTTTGCCCTTCTGTAGGCGCAAGCCTCATTATCATTCTGCCAAAAAATTCTCTGTACTATGATAATTGACAAAAAACAATTGGGGTAAATTATGCCGGGTGGTAATAGTAAAGTTTTAAGAAGAGCAGGCGCTGAAAACATCAATGCGTTAAGTGCAACTTCATTTGGATTATTGAAGGCTAGTAGCCGTGATGATCGTTCAAAAATCGTATCGTTGGCTGAAGAACAAAGCCTTTTTATAGATCAAGCGCTTTGTTCGAAAGCAAGACAAGATTTAACCAATCCAAGGAATCGATTGCTTGCGGAGATTGCTTGGTTGCCTGGTTTGGCTCCTCGCAAAGCAGAGAAATATGTAGAGTTACTCGATGAGGAACTTGGCGAATACATTCAAAATTTACGTGCAGAGCAACCAATAGTTAAGGCCAACCTAATCGCAGCAGTTCTGGATGTACTTTCTGAAGAAGAAACGACAGATTTATGGGTTTCTTTAATCATTGATTTATCGGAAGCTGCTGAACATTTAGACGCTGAGGTACTGATAAGACAGATAAATGAAGACCGTCAGGTTGCAGGATTTTCAGAGGTCCAAAGTACTGACGCACTAGATGAGCCATTCGAGACTCAAAAAAAATATTACAGAGAGGCTGTCAAAGATTCATTAGATCGGATGAACAGTGAAAAGCTACTCGATATAGTTGGTTTGGTCGCAAAGGAAGCAACGGAAAACGGAACGAAACACGCTCAAATTTTGATTGATGAAATTATCGACAGTTACCGACTAGAAGTTTCAGGCTTCTTAGAAGCAGAGTCATCGAAC
>Ga0181346_1000687_pt1 | contig 14890 bp, 20 predicted proteins | sample Su13VDMM15DN_FD_130100 | JGI IMG/M metagenome (GOLD analysis project Ga0181346, IMG submission 130100) | Freshwater viral communities from Lake Michigan, USA - Su13.VD.MM15.D.N | ecosystem: Environmental > Aquatic > Freshwater > Lake | place: USA: Michigan | collected 2013-07-15 | reverse complement strand
TTAAACAATTTTAAGTTAGATTTTGCGATTTCGTAAATATCACCTTTAAACCCAGCGTGTTCATCACCAGTAAAAATATCAACACCAACAACTTCGTCAAAGTAATTTGCTAATGCTGATGTTGAATAACCAAACTCTACACCAAATTCAATAGCTTTATCAGTCTTTACGTTAAATCTTATAATGATATCTTTAATAATTGTTGGGATATTACCCCAAGCACTAGGCTGTTGTTGTGCAAGTACTGGCCATTCTCTGTGCTCAGGATTGTATGTTACAACTTCAATTTCATTTGTAGTCTTCATCTTTTATGTATTTATTAATTGTTGTTTCAGTTAAGTAAGGTTCGTTATGTCCACATTCAAATACAGATTTTAACATTGATCTTTGATTAGAGCCAATCCAAAATTCTTCTAACAAATGGTTATTAGTATGCAACTTATTTAAGTCAGTCAAATAAGAATCGTCAAGCGTATTAATATGATTATTTGTAGTCCACCAATAAGTTCCGCTAAAATGAGGAAAATATCCTACGTGTGTATCGTATCTTAAATTAGGACCGACTGCATCAAAATTTTCCAATTCAGTTAAACAGTTTTCCCAATTTACGAGTACAGCCCAATCCATACTTAATCTCCAATCATCCATAACAGTTCCAGTATTAAAAACACCTTTTGTGTGAATGTAGCCAAAGATTGCGTCATTTTGTTTTGCATCTTCAGATAATTGCTGAAGAGTTATTTTTGACTCACGATAATTATCAGGATATTCATCTTTATTAATTTCTATTCGTTGTATGTTAATTTTTGAATAGTCTTTAACTAGATTCTCTAACCATACATAATCTTCTTCAAATGGTGAAGCACATCTAAGTTCTAACCTTTTTAATTTTTTATACAAGCCAGACATAAAAGTTTTTGTTAACTGATCTTGTACAATTGCTTTAAAATTGCCATCCAAATACGCATGATAATAAAGAACTACATCCTTTTCTTTCTTTCCTAAATTTTTTGCGTAATACTTTTTAAAGTTATGAATGATTGGCGCAGGATCAGATTCAACTCCGCTTTCAATAATTGGAAGTTCTGTTGAAAATGATGAATTATTTGCGTACATTAAAACAGCAAGAATGCTATCATTCCATCCCCATCCTTGATAACCTCTGTTCATTGAGGCTACATAAATGTCTTCATATTTTTCTATTAAGTCATCTAGGTGATTATCAAAAGCCTCAATGAAAGATTGTCTTTTAACGATTGTTCCACCACCTGCTGAATAATAAGGATAATCTATTCTACCTCCTCGAGATTTAACCCAACCCATACCTTCAGGTGATATCCCATTTTTTATATTAGGAATCATAATGATATCTTTTGCTGGGAATTTGAATCTTTCTTTAATTAAGATGTCTTCTTCCATAAGCATAATAAAATCATTCGTTATTACTTTACATGCATCATATATTCTAGTAAGCCAAATGACTGCTTGTTCAGCAGTCCAGCCATATCTTTCAGGTGATTGTGGGTACCCGTGTGATAAATTGCCATGTATGTATTTTACAGCTTTATGTTTTTCAGCAACTTCTGCAAAATCATTTCCGTTATCAGAAGAAATAACAAGATCAGAATCAGGATATGATTCTCGCATTCTTCCTAATACATAATCAGCACTTTCAACATTAGTGTGACCCCAAAGATAAAATCCTAATACTGATTTGCTCATTACGATACATAATTAGTTGTTCCTAATTTTTCTAACAGTTGTTCTTTCCAAGGTTGGTAACGATCATACTGATGTACAATTGCGTATGGCTCATTATGTTGGTTACAAACTTTACCATCAACCATTTTCGGTAATAACACAAGCATGTTTTCAACAAATGTACCTTTGCGGAATCTTTCATATGAATTGTAAACTGTTCTTGGTGAAGACGACCAATCTGGGCTATTCATAGGAATCGCAATAAGTGTTCCAAGATTTGCTGTCCAAGATTCATCAGCACGTGGTATGTTTGTTATGTCAGAAAATACTTTACGAACTGCAATGTTATGAAAGTGCTGATCGTTAAATCCATCTGGCACACCAGAATAAAAAGACATTTCAAAAATTGTAATAAAAAGATCAGCAATAGCTTGCTTTCTCCCAGCAATTACACCAGAACAAAGTGTTTCATAATTTTTTAATTCATCAAACATTTCTTTACCAAAATGTTTTTGTAAACCATCACCATTCCAATCTTCATGATTATATGTTATGCCTTCAGCACTTGCTAGGATTTGATAATTTTCCAATCCGCTTTTTATCCATGTTGTAGGATCTTCTTGAAATATTACATCACGAATATCAGTATGCAAAACATATTCAACATCTTTTAAAGATTCATTGCCTAACGCAATTGTATAATCAGCAAACCTTTGAGTTGCTACGTGATTAATTCCGTTTGGTACTCCTTTATAAACTGAAATGTTATTTTCAGTTAAGTAATCTTCAACTTCTTTATTATCATCGTACTTAAATGCTAATACATTACCAGTGTATCCACTGTTTTGTAAACTTTCAACCCAAGGACGGATATCTTCAATTCCGTATCCTTGTAGAGCGGTTATGATAAGTGTATCACTGCCGTTTGTTATTTCTTTTTCCATACTATTCCTATTTGTATCTTAAACCAATTAAATTGTAAACCATAATGAATCCCTTCTTTGAATTCTGTATAATCATTTTTCCAAACACCAATTGTTGGAAGAATATAAAACGTGTGTCCTTTTAAGCTGAATGCTTCTATCATGCAGCTAAGTATGTAGTTTCAACGTGTTCTTTTCTTACATTAAGATATTTTATTAAATTCTCTCGAGAATATATGCCTTTTGCGTTTTCAGAAAACCAAAGATTTTTACGAATTCTTGGAAGATGCGCAGGGTTATAATTCATCTCAATTAAACGTTGACATGCAGATGATGATTCATCATATTTACCAGCCCAATAAGCAGCAACAGCAAATTCATCAGTTGCCATTCCTTCATAAATACCAGCGGCAATAAAAAGTAAATCACCTGAAGGATAATCTGTACTTGCACAAACTTTTAAAAGTTGATAAACGTGTTGCCACATTTGTCGTTTCTTATATTCCATAGCAAGCTGATAAATCGGTTCAACTCTCCAAGGACGTAACATCCAAGCTGCTAAACTTTTTTCAGCTATTTGTTCAATCGTGTATGCTTTATCGTCGTGTTCAGTCATTGCACCCATACACCAGCCAATCATATAAGCAGCGAAGAATTTTTCTTCATCCCAAGTACTACATTCAGAACATTTTGTGTACCATTCAATTGCTTTATCGTATGCACCAGTATCACGATATGATTGTGCAAGATAAAACATATAACGATGATTTTCAGGTTCGTCAATCATTCCTTGTTCAAGCAGAGCAATATCACGTGTGAATTTGTCACCTTTAGATCCACCGTCACTAACATCGTTAAAGAAAATACTATTAAGTGCACCACGTTGTTTCATTCCTTCTTTAGGAGAATAATATTCGTGCGTTACACCAATGCATCTCCAATCTTTACTACTATTTAAGATTCTGAAATTGTAATAACGTGTTCCGCCGTTTTCTTGCTCAACATCGTATCCACAAACATCAGGATTTAATTCGTCTTTACTAAACCCATTATCTACAAGAACCATATCGGCATCGGTTAACAATGTCCATTCGCCCCATTCTTTAGCAAGTTCTAAAGCTTCATTACGGTTATGACCAAAGTTTACCCAAGGTTTTTCAATTAGTTCACCAGGTTTATCTTTAAGTAAGTTTTTAATGATTTCTTGAGTTCCGTCAGTGGAACCTGTATCAACGATACACCAAGTATCTATCAGGTGATAAACACTTTTTATACATCTCTCAATGATACGTGATTCATTCTTCACGATCATATTCAAGCAAATGCGATTTTCTGCCATGTTAAATTATTTTATTATTTATTCACCTTTTAGGATTGCCTTTTCTGACTTCTTATAATACTTTTTCTTTGGTATATAAAGTTTAGCACTTAAAGCAGAAGCAGCGTTTGCTGAAAGCTCTATTTGAACTTTGCCTGTGAAAACTGCTTTAAGCAATTCCCATTTTGTTACTATAACATCAACATTGTAAGTACCATCTGTATTTTTTAACGCTGTTATGTGATTATATGTTTTCATTGTTTTCATTAATTTTAATGTAATTGTCTAACTGTTTAGACAGCTCACGATTAAATTCTTTTTTTAATCGTTTCTTTTTCTTTCTTGGCAAATCACCAAGATTAGCAATTTTAGGATAAACTAAAATTGCTTGTGCCATAGGAATTGTAACTTTCATAACTATTCTTGAAAATGTTCAAGCGAATATTGCCACTTCTCAAGGTTAGGATCGTGACCTTCAGGCTGTAAAAAACGAATATACACCTCAGTGGATCCTTGTAGATGATATCTTTCAATACCCAAATCATCGGTTTGATTATTAATAAAAAGAGGCAGTCTTGCTTCTTTAATTTCGGTTACTAATTTATTGATGTGCTCTGCGGCTACTGGGTTATAAGCATCAATAAAAAAATCAAAGATTAAATGTTTCATTCTGTTATGTTTATAGTTAATTCCTTATCAATTGCCCAACCCATAGATTGATGATATGTTATCCATCCTGGGAGGTCTTTACGGATAATCATTGAGGCATGACTTATATCCGCTTTTTTAGTTGAACGAGTGATACAATAAAAGAACCAATCATCACGTAGGTCTTGATGAAACTCTACGTGATGTGGGGATCCTTTCTTTTTCATAATACATACAGGATCTTTTGTAAGATAATGTACGTAATCGTCAAACTGTTTTTCTTGTTTTTTTGTTACTTCCTTTTTCATATGCACTTACCTGCATTATCAAAATTATCTCTAATATTAAACCAGAGATCTTTATCAACCCCAATCATTGTGAATCCTGCGAATCTTGGAAAACAGATTCTTACTTTTAATTTCAATGATTCTGGAGCGTCAACCGATGGATCCTTTGTCCATTCTAAAAATTCATCGACTGATTCTAGTCGAACGAATACGAAAAAATTCATTATTCAGCATATTCTTTTTCACGTGGTAAAGAAACCACTTTAATGTCGCCATTTAATTTAGCGATAGTCTTTAAGATCATTTCCTTATACTCAGATGGGTATACATCTTCGCTAACAAAAGATGACTTGCGATAAACAGGAACAATGACTGCTTCGTTTTTCATTGGAGAAATTTCCAAAACTTTAAACAATGAAAGAGCAACTCCATTTTTATCTTCAAAAGATTTTGAAATAAAATCTCCTTCAGTAATTGGAACTAATGCTTGCTTTTCCTTTTCAGCATTTAAAAAGACAGCAGTTTTTGCTTTCCCGTTTTCATCAAGTATTACAGTTGATCTTTTAAGATCGGCAAAACTCATTAAGCTTTCCCATAAGCAAGGTACACCAGTTCTTGTTCTTGCAATTTTAATCGTTTTAGTAGTTAATTCTTTTTCCATGATTATTGAATAAAAAAGTATTTAGTTAATATTTCTCGAGATACTTCTTGAGTAATTGTTTCACCAGAATTTATCAATTCTTGAACATCTTGTATAAATTTAATACCTGCAGTTGTTGGCAGCATTGTTCCGCTTGATATTAAGAACAGAGGATCGCGAAGTTGAAAGAATAATGGATTTTTAGGTTGTGTAGATTGAATGCTTTCTGCGACATTAAAATGTCTTTCATAATAGTGAATGTTATCCGCAGAGTGATAATACATACCTAATTCTAATTCAGGATATGTTTTTCTTAACCAGTGCCATACTGATTGTTGAATGAAAGCAAAGAAAGGTGCGTCATAAGATAAACCATAAAAGATATCGTTAGATCTCATTTGAACTTTCATGTTTAGTTTATTATCACGAACCCAAAAGTTAAGATACATTGTGCAAACAAAATCCTTATTTCCTTCATATTGGAATTTAGGTTGATTCACAAAAGCAATTGCTTGTCTTGAATTAATATCAGCTTTTAATGTATCAAGAACCCATTGAAGTTGGTCACCAAATAATAACTTACCGTAGTTTGAATTAACGTTACCTGCGTGATCTGCAATGCGATTCCAGAAAGATGAGAAATTGTTAATGTAAGATATGTTACTGTCTTTTAATAAATACCAGGCCATTTCACCCATAAAGTATTTAAAGTTAAAAGGACGATCCTCAAAATCCATTAAAGGGAAGTTAGGAGATAACTTTAACGTATGCATATGCAATTCCCTAACCTTTAAACCGCGAGGAGCTGATTCAGAACCTTCCTCATTGATTTTATTTAATAAACGATAAACTTCTTCGTTAGCAGATTGCATCTTTGATAATTCCGCAGATGGTGTCAATTGGAATGTATTCGTTTCCGTCATTTACTTTTATTTTTAATTTGTTTTTAATAAGTGAGTTATCAACTGCTTCGTTAAATAACTTCATTTCTTTTACTTTTTTCTTGCGGTCAGTTGTAAATGATTGTCCATCATCTTGTTTTAATATAAAGTCAACATCAGCATGCAAATAAATTAAATAGACATCAGGGTCATTAGCAAAATATCTTTTTTCAAGATCAGGAATCCACGTATCAGGATTGCTATCCCGATACATTGGTCCGTAAACATATTCACCTATATGTGAACGATTCCAGATATAAATTCCATCTTCAAAATAGTTTGCGCCGTAGATATGACGAAGATTACTTTGAACAGACATTTCAGCGTTAAATGTTTTAACTTGATATTCTGTTTTTTCTTCATTCGTTTCACCTTTCGGAAAGCCCCAATGAACTCTAATTAAGTGAGGATAATCAGCAGCGATATGATTTATAATCGTATCTTTGCCACAACGATCCAATCCTTCAAAAATTAATAATTTCATTTACTTTAAATTTTATATACACAAATACGTATTTAGTTCTGTTTAGAACAATACAGCTGTTTTGATTGAAGCCTCAGCAAAATCAATCTTTTTAGAAATGTTATTCTGTTTAACAAAATCACCACCGAATTCTGTAATCTCGCCGTTTAAGAATCTTATAACTTCAGATGTCCAATCGGTTGCTGTTTTAACAGGGACATTTTGACAGATGTGATTGTTTACATTACCCATCATTTCAAAATCATGAGGAAGACCCATTAGCCACATTGCCTCACGTAATGTAATTCCGCGTTCAGTACCTGGTCGAATGATTGCTGAATTTTTAGCAATGATTGAGTTTGTTGCTGTTTTAAATGCAAGTGGGGTTCCATCCCACCAGCCTTTGTTTTCAGCTTCTTTTTTCTTTGTGTGATTTAAGAACTTAACCATGCCTTCATCACCAATGCTTTCACCAAACTCAATTGCTTTATCTCTTAAACCTTTAGCATGAATCCATTGAAAAACTGTGTTTAATTTTGGATCTTCAGCAAGTGCTTCAAGACTAAAGCCTTCACTTTTTATAAACTTAACCCAATTGTTATCAGTCAAGTCAGCCATAAACGGTTTATCCATATAAGATGCACCTTCAGGAATTTGGTCCAAGTAATCACCTAACATTGGAGATTCTTTTTCAAAATAGTTTAAGATTGGAGCATCACTGCCTTTCCAAAAGAAGTAAAATGTTCTTTGACGATGTTGTGGAATTCCATGTAAAAACGTGTCAGTTTTAATCATTGAGAAAGAATACCCATATTCTTTGCCAATTACTCTTAACTTTTCAACAACACCAGCACCCATGTTAGTATATAATCCTGGAGCATTTTCACCCCATAAAACTTTAGGACTAACTTTCTCAAGAACAAGACGAGCTGTTTTATACATCCAGTCATTCTGAACAGCGTCAGACCCACGAGCAGAAGCTGTTTCTTTATTGTTATTTGAGTTTAACATTGAAAGACCTGCGCAAGGACAAACTGCAGAAACAAAATCAACTTCTTCAAATAGATCTGCTCTAAAAGCAGATTCATATTCTACTTCTCCAGTTTCTTCATTAACAACTGTTGGCATAATTTCATTTGTATCACCATCAGCAAGTACATAAGGAGTTTCATTGTAACGGTTTACACAATGTTTGTCATTTGCAGCAAATGCTTCATAAGATAAAATAAATGTAGGTTTCTCTCCTGTTGCGTTTTCATTTGCGATTGTCATACCACCGATAAGTGGAACAACAACACCATACTTAATTTTCTTTTTCATTTAAAATAGTTTAACTGTTTTTTTAACGACTCTTTTTAATTCTTCAGTATAGCCTGGTGCGATACTGAATGGCAAATCATGTTTCTTTAAAAAAGTATCAAGAATGTTAGCAAAGAAATCTCCTTGACGAACACCTAATAAAAACTTAACTTGTAATTCTTTAACAAGTTTAATTCTTGCTTCAGGATTTTCATCAAGATACTTTATTTTTTTATACATATCAGCAGGATCTTTAACTCTTAAGAAATGGTCTTTAGGAATTGTTGAAAACTGAGTATCGTATTTTGGATGGAAGAACGGCAAACATCCAACTCTGATCATTTCAACATATTTACCAGTAACCCAATCTGGGCGAATAGGAATTACTAATGTATATCTTGTGTTGATAAAAGCTTCGTCAATTTCCGTATGAGGAATCAGACCTTTAAATTGTTGGTGATCTTTTGTAAAGTAATCAGTCCATCTTCCGTAGATATGATAATCTTCAGAATCTGGTTGGTTAAGAACCCATTTCTTTAATTCGTCAAAACGGAAATCTTTAGTTGCGTTTTCACCGTATGAAGATTGCATTGCAGATATCGCAAATTTAATTGTTCTTTCATTATCTGGAGCAACAGCTCTTTCACCAACTAATCCTAATCTCTCAATTCCTGAGTAAGTAATTTTAATTGGTGTCATAACTTCTGGTGAATACGGATCGTGTTCTGTGATTGCTGTAAATTCACAAACATCATTGTACTGAGAAATAAATTCTAACGGACGGTTTGCGCTATCACGTCTTTTCAATTTACGAGTACAGTAACGAGGGTCAGTAGCAATTACAAAGTAAGGAAGTTTTGACATATTCAAGTAATACACAATTGGAGCTGCGTAGCGTCCAGTCATTGCTAATACTGAATTCTTTTTTGTTGGATCGGTTTTCTTATATAAGAAATTTGGCATATTTACAATAGTGTATCCTTGAGCAAGGAACCCAATACCAAAATCAGGTTGTGGTAAATCCTTTAATGCTTCATATACATTAGTGTACTTTTCCCATTCATCATCAGAAATATTTCCTGAAAGATTAGGAGTTCTTAATCCTAATTCTGAATAAACATCAAAGATAACTCCACGAGGATCAAGATCAGCTTTTTCTTCATCGGTTAATTTATCCCAATCGGATTTTTGAACAATTAAAACTTGGTCAACATTTTCATTATGTGTTAGAGCCCATACAGATTTATAGTACTCAATTGAACCATCGTTTCTTTTTATGTTATCTTTTTTTAATTTAATTGCGGATCCCATTGGAAAGATCGCAATTCGCAGGCCTGTAGTTTTCATTAATTAAAAATTTTGCGGAGAGTAAACAATTTTAAAGTTTTTTATTTTGTATTTATTATCTTCAAAAAAAGCTAGTGCTGCGTTTAACCCAAAGATGCTATCCTCGTGAATCACAACCCAATCTTTATCAGGATTAAAGTTTTTCTCAATTCTTGAGAATGCATAGTTGTATAAATCTGGAGCAGGTTTACGGTTTACGCCAAGATAAACGTCAGATCCTACGACTGTATCAAAGTTATGGCGTAAATCAAATTTTTCCAATAAAGTTTCAATTACATCAGTTGTTGTGTTTGAAACAATGTAATGTTTTTCATACGGGTCAAAATCTGTTTTAAGAACTTTAACATCTTCCCAATAAGTATCAAGATAGACTTCGTTCTTAACTCGTTTTACCTCACGCATTGTCTTTTCAGTAAATCCTAATTGAGCCATATAAGCATTAGCATTAGCGTAAAGTTTTCTATCAAAATCACCGCGAGGCAAATCAATGTCAACAACTTTCTTTAAAGCAAAACTATAAGAAAGATAAATTGCTGGGCGAGTCAAAACTATCGTATCGTCCCAATCGTAAAAATTGTGTATCATATTGTTAATTATTAGCGTTTTCTTTAATGTACTTTAAAACAGTTGGAATATCTTCATAAAAAGTAATATCAGTCCATTTAATACTTAATGGTTCAAATGCTTTCTTTTTTGATGAATTAAAGAAGTCAGTTATTTCATATTCACCGCGAGGCGAAATTTCCATTGTGTTAACTTTTTCTAATTCTTCATATTTCAACATCATGTAACCACAGTAATACGTGCCTTCAGAAAAAGTATGAGGTTTCTCAATTATGTTATTTTCAAGAAGATTAACATAAGCAAGACGTAAGTTAAGTTCTGAATCTGGATAGTATTTAAAAGTAGCTTTGGCAGTTGCGCCGTCTGGGAATGTTGTATCAATTTTTCCACTGTAATAGTTATCACCTGAAAGAATAATAAAATCATCTTTTATTTTACCTGCAGCCGATCTTATAGCAGCTGCAGGTCCATATTCATCAGGGTTTTGGAAAACGAACTCAATGTTTTCACTATAATAAGGAGAACCCAATAATCTATGCATTACAGGTTGAATGATCTTATCACGATTGCTGATGTAAACATCACTTTTATTAATCACAATAACGATCTTACCAGTAATTCCATTTTCAGCTAAGAACTTTAAGGAATGTTCAGTTAATGTTAAAGAATCAAAAGGGATAAGTAATTTGTTTTCTCCAAATCTTTGTGACCTACCTGCAGCTAGTATTATTGCATCCATGTTATTTGTTGTTTAATCTGTTAAATAATTCTTTAACCCAACCTAAAGCAATGTGACAACGATTAACATCACGTTGAGCTTGATACGGGATCATTCTGATTAAGTGAATGATACAATAAAAGTATGCTTTAGACCTTGCTTGTTCTCCAACGAACCCTGTGTAAAAGTAAAGTACTCTTTCAAATTCTTCTTCAACATTTTGGATTGCTTCTTCTGGGTTATCCCAACTTTCATATTTTGTAATGATTGATTGTGTAAGTTTTCCTAAGTCAAGTTCAACAGGACCCCAAACATAATCATTATCAAAATCAATAAACTTAACATCAAAGTTATAAAACAAAATGTTTTCGTATGTAAGATCTCCGTGGAAATATCTTGCAAAGAAATATGGTCTGATTGTTTCATAATTTGTTTCTAAGTAGTTTTTCATATCTTCAAAAACTGAAGTATCTAAACCGTACTTTTCTAAATCAGATTTCTTTGCGTAAATTTTTGCATCAATGAAAGACTTAAACCATTCGTCCCAATCTCTAGATGGATTTTCTGAATCTATTGTTTCATTTTCAATACTGTACATATTGTTTACATATTCAAAAACGTAAGGTAATACCACACTTCTTTGGTAAGTATCAAATTGGTTGATTCCTTTATGTTTTTCTAAATACTCAATACTGAATTTATGAGAAGAGAATTCGTATACCTGTGGGATAGCAGGTTTAACGTTTTCAATATTACCCAAATCGGATAATGTTTGATATTGCCAAGCAAACTTGTTTAATTGAGTTTGGTTTGCGTCAGCAGGTAATGTTTTTTCGATAGTATTTTCTTTAATACTAACTGCAGCAAATGAGTGACCAATTGTTTTGATTCCTTCATCGCGTTTAACTTCAAAAGATTGTGCCATAGTTATTTCTGAATAAGGTTTTTTATCGTTTACTAAATATCTTGGTCCTGGTGGTAAACCCATAACCAATGAATCGTATTTTATGTTTTGTTTTGCTAGAGCTTTAACTAACAGATCCTTATCCACAGGATTTCTACTTGTCGTTAATACAACATAAGCATTATCAGCATACCATTCATCTAGTTTCTCTAATGCACCGTCAAGTAAAACAATATCTTTTGAGTAATCAGGAATGTTCTCATGTTGGATAATAGTTCCGTCAATATCACATAAGATGCTGCAGCCTTTCTTTAGAGTAAAAAGGTTATGTAGTCTTTTAGGATTATTGAAATTGTCAGTCATAATTTATTCAATTGTGTAGTTTAATTTTTGAGCATCATCATAAAACATTTGAACTGTATCTAATGAATACTCACTTAAATCTTTACCGTGTAATGATAATTTTTTAATGATATCATCAGTACAAGTAATAATATGACAACCGATAGAGTCAGCCTGGAAAATGTTTAACAATTCACGAGGAGATGCCCAAATTAATTCAACTTGTGGGTAAGCACCTAACGTAGTCATTGTTTCTGTCATAATATCCATTGGGTCAATTCCAGTGTCAGCAATACGGCCAGCAAATATAGATATATATGCGGCTGGGGAATTTGCTAATGCAGGCAAGATATGATTAACTTGTTCAGTTGTCATCATAGCAGTTACGTTTACTTTAACTCCTTCATCAGATAATCTTTTTACGATATCGTAAACTGTTTCACCTTTTGTGTTTGTGATTGGAATTTTAACATAAACGTTTTCGCCCCAAGAAGCAATAGTTTTTGCTTGCGTGTACATTTCTTCAAGATCATCAGATACAACTTCAACTGAAAATGATTTTTCATTGACTGTCTGTAACATTCTTTTGATGAATGAAGAATAATCAGTAACACCTGATTTTTGAATTAATGTAGGATTTGTCGTTAAACCAGAAATCATTTCTGAATTGTTACGGTCAATCATACTTTGTTCGTTTGCGCCATCTGCGAAGATTTTTACTTTCATACTTATAAATTTTGAATTTTATATTATATACATTTTTCTTAAATAGTTTTACCTACTTCCAAAGATAATCTTTGAATAGCTCAGTGTTAACAAGTTTCTCTTTCCAGTTGTCAACCCAATCATCAACTTGGAAATGTTTCTTTAGATCTTTTAAAACTTTTAATCTTTCAGATTCATTGTTATCGTAAAACTCAATTAGCTTTTGTAATTCTTCAGGATTTTTTGCAGTTAGCTTATCTTGAAATTCTTTTGGTATCCACAAATAGGCTGGGTCATATAAGTCATCAAAAAGAGGAAGAACACCAAAGTACAAATATTGCATATGACGATATGTGAATCCACCATTTGCTGATACATTACGAGCAATGAACGCAGTCTTGCATCTTTTAAGAACTCTCATATATTCTTCGTTCGGCATAAAATCACCACAGAAGTTTGGATGTTTCATTACATCAGATTTAAGATTCTCAAAAGATTCTTTATCCATTCCTAAAATCAAACTTACTTTAAAATAGAGTTTAGCACCGGGATATGAAAAGTCTTTAAAGAAATCTCTCCAGATATATTTTCGTTTACCTTTATCGTTAAGCAAGGATCCCGCAAAAAAGAAAGGAATCTTTTCTTCTTTAACTTCAAATTCTTCAAGAAGATTCTTTTTCGTTGGCGTAATGTTTTGCCAATGAGGTTCAAACACAAGATGCTGTAATTCGGCAATTGGGAATCCATACAGTTCTCGTAAATGACGGTGGTCATCAGTGAAATACCAAAAGCGATGTTTCAATCCTTTAAACTTAAAGAAAGGAATTGCAGCAGATGGGTCCATAATAAGTGGGTGAATTATTGCATCGTTACTTTTACTAATGTATTCAATTACGGATAACATAATGTTCTTATACATATAACGGAATGCAAGTGGAGATAATCCTTTTGCAGTTGGGTTAAACAACTTATTGTTAACTCTTTTAATTTCTTCAAGAACTCCAGGATCTTCATCATCAAAGCTATCAAAGTAATCATTAAACAATTCCTTTAATTTTGGGTGTGATGTTTGTGGGTTGAACGGTAACATCAAGTTGTGATTATCAACGATTAAGATATCCGAAAATTGGTATTCATCTTTAAAGAACTTTTCAATTTCCAAGTCAATCAAGTTTTGATTATATATGTCAGAAGTTTCAAGTTCTTTTTTTCTTTTTAGATTTGCTGACTTAAAATCATTGTACTTACCTTTGTTTAATCGGTAAACGTTTTTAAAGCCACATTCTTCAATGTGTTTAAGGCCACCTTCGTAAAAGTAATAAACATTGAATTTTTCTTTTAGTACTTCAACAAGCGGGTAAACATATCCGTATGTATATTCGCGGGTTTTCATTTGACTTACCGTAATCAAGATATTCTTCTTGTTCGGATCATTTTCTATAAAGCCAATTTTTTCAAACATTGATTGTAAAATTAGTAAAGAAGATCAGATATAGTCTTCTCATGTATTAATAATAGTTTAATTAGTTATCTATTGTGTAAAAGATAAAGGTCCTTTAGATGTCATTATTATCATCTTCATTTAATGACATAAGGTAGTCGACCGCGTCAGGTGGACCTATAAGAGCATCAGCTTTTTGATAAAACTTTAAATGCTCAGGATATTTTTCGAGTTCTTCAATTAATTCATTTAAAGGAGGAACTCGTTTTTTGTTAAAACTCATTTTAAATTTATTGTATTTATATTCACAAATTTAAGGATAGTTTTTAACATAAAAAAGAGGGACCGAAGTCCCTCTTGACACCTAGCACAGCGGCTAAGTGGGTGCGTTATTGATTATTTATTCTCGATAGAATTCCAAGTATCAATTATAGCTTTTGCATAAATTGATTCCTTACCAGTCCATCCCGCTAAGATTGCTCCACGGTATAAGTTTTCTGGTAAGACAGAATTGTTATACCCTCCTACTTGAACCGAGAATACGTTAACTTTTGGGTTAACAGTTCTACGGTATTTGTCGACAAGTGCAAGAACATCAATATATGATCCACCTTTTCCGTGGACAAAGTCACGGTATTCATTCTTATCC
>Ga0181346_1000686_pt1 | contig 14892 bp, 33 predicted proteins | sample Su13VDMM15DN_FD_130100 | JGI IMG/M metagenome (GOLD analysis project Ga0181346, IMG submission 130100) | Freshwater viral communities from Lake Michigan, USA - Su13.VD.MM15.D.N | ecosystem: Environmental > Aquatic > Freshwater > Lake | place: USA: Michigan | collected 2013-07-15 | reverse complement strand
CCGGATCGCCGGTTCGATACCAAGAAGGCTAAGAACGAGTATTACAAGTCACTCTGGGATACCTACTTCCAGATCAAGTCGGAGATGCCCCAGCGGCATGAAGGGTATCGGGACCTGTGGAGCTGGATGTATAACTAATAGAAAAATCTCCTTGATCTATTATACTTGTTCAGATATAATAGCTGTGTAAGGTAATAATAACCGTTTTGGTTTAAGATAAACGCCTATGGAAAATATAAACGAAGCGCTTATGGCGCTCCGTAAACTAGGACATGATGATGCCGCTATCCTTGAAGTCCTCATGGAATGCCCGGGAATGAAGAAGCACTTGGAGCTTTATCTCGATTGGTATAAGAATAAGGCTAATGACGAGGAAGACTAATGACATAAATAATTGCATGAACAATGACAATGCGCTAATGATGGAGGCTTTAAGGCATGGTCATAAGAAAGTATTGGTGGAGGGGGATGAGTTTGAAGATGATTTTTTTAGTCCGGGCATCTCAAAATTAACTTCTAAATCACCTTATATAGTTAGGTTTTTCGCTCAGCCAGGAAATCCTAAGGGGATTATAACTCACAAGCTTCTTAGTAGTAAGGGTTGGACTAGTGAGGAGAATACATACGATAAGGCCACCTTCTGGCTGAAGCGCATGAAGCCACTCGTCAATCGCGCCGCGAAAGGTCTTCTTGGAGGAAAGCGCGAGCACAAGCTGCACGACTTCATCAACGGGCCCGATGACCTCACTCCACTCTGTCCTTGGACGTTCACTTGGATATACGACGCGACGGACGTATGGGCATACGCATATGTGCACGGATTTATCGAGGGAGAAGATTTCATCTTCGTTGATAAAAAGTAAACAAATGGCTGGACGTTTGCCGTAAACTACGATATCCTATGTTTGTTGTTAGGAAACCAAACGTAAGTAGAACCAAATAAAACCTATGCCAGCTCAGTACTCGGATATCGTTAAGCAGATGGAACAGTTGTGGATGTTCATCAATGATAAGCACTTCAAAGGTCAATTGAAGGTCAAACCTCTTATTACTATCGCTAGCCGCGGTACCAAGCGCAATACGTTGGCTTGGTTCTGGGCCGAGCGCTGGTCTCAAGACGGTAAGGTCTTTAACGAGATTAACTTCAGTGCCGAGACGTTTAATCGGCCTAAGGACGCCATCTATGAGACGATGTTGCATGAGTGCGTGCACCAAATGAACCATCAGAATGGTATCCGGGACTGTAGCCCGAATCAACACCATAATAAGAAATACAAGCTGGCCGCGGAGACGGCTGGTCTGATTGTTACGAAGACCGCCAAGGGCTGGAACCAAACGGCGCTTAATGAAGACTCCAAGAAGCAAAGTGATGCCTATACCGGTGTCCTGACGTCGGATCTCAGTCGTCCCCCGCGGCTCAAACCTACGAAGAAGATGTATACCGTGCCTACGACGGCTACCGTTAAGCAGTGGTTTGAGCAGAAGTCGACGGAGATGGGCATCAGTCAGAAGGACCTCGTGGAGATGGCTTACAATGCCTACGTGCGGGCCGAAGCCGATATGGAAGCAGTTTAATGATAATTGACGGGATATAATAACCTCGGTACCCTATAATAAACATCATGAAGATCAACATTGAACCTACTAAAGATTGTGAGCCTACGGATGACTTCTTGGGTCAGAACTGGGCCGTGTCGATGGATGCTCAGCGCGAGCTTACGGCCGATGAGGCGGTGGCGCTCTGCGCTAAGGCCTTGGTTGCCTACGGTTATCACGAGGAGAGTATCCGGGAGTGCCTGGATCCTAACCTCGCCGGAGAGCTCTTCGGCTTCAATGACGTCTATCCGCGGGGCGAGTAATTGATCCTGCGTCCGTAGCTCAACTGGCTAGAGCGAAGAGCTTCTACCTCTTAGGTTATAGGTTCAAGTCCTATCGGATGCACCAATCTGGGCCTATAGCTCAATGGTTAGAGCAGGGTGCTCATAACGCCTTGGTTCTCGGTTCGAGTCCGGGTAGGCCCACCATTTTAACGTTAACGGAAGTGTCGCATAGCGGCAATTGCAGGAGACTGTAAATCTCCCGACTCACGTCTACGAAGGTTCGAGTCCTTCTACTTCCACCATTTAGCTTGACAATTTGAAAGAAATCGCCGATACTGTCCTTGTTGTTAGAAACCAAACACAGATATGACCATTGAACAATTCATTAAACTAGTAGATAAGAAGCTCATGGCTAAGATTGGCCTGGGCGTAGACGACCTAGCTGACTTTGACTTCGACGAATACTTCGACGAAGACTTTGACAAAGAAGACGCCAACAACGCCGCGGATGAAGTGGTGTCAGAAATGCTTGAGAAGGAAGGTTACAATGAAGACGGGAAAGAGGTTGACAACCCTACCGATTAATGCTATACTGTCCTTGTTGTTAGAAAACCTTAAATAAAAAAACAAAATGACTATTACCACTAATGCGGACACCGGCAAGAACACCTTTGTCATTACCACTACCACCAAGCAAATGTATGATACCGTTGCAGATCACCTGTTTGATCTGAAATGTCCGCTGTATGGCTCCATGGTTGATATGCTGAATAGTTTGATCATGAGTGATATGGAGGGTATTCGTAGGGCCTTCAAAGATGGTAATACCTTCGTGCTGCTGCCTGATCATATGGATACCATTGATCAGCCGGGTCGCGAAGACATCGAAGTGCGGGTCACTTGCTCTTACACAGGTAAGCTCATTGGTATCGTCATCGAATCGGAGTTGCAGTACTAGTTTAGTAAGCCGATGTGATGGAATGGCAGACATAGCGGACTTAAAATCCGCTGACCTAACAGTCGTGCCGGTTCGACCCCGGCCATCGGTACCAATTTAACCTCCCGTAGCTTAATGGTTAAAGCGTTCTCTTTATAAGGGATTGATTGATGGTTCGAACCCATCCGGGAGGACTAATGATTGGTCGCCTCAGTGACCCGAATGGCTAAGGGCCCAGTTTTGTAAACTGGAATGGGTGAAAACCCTTTGTCGGTTCGATTCCGACTTGAGGCTCCATCATCGGAACGTAGCGCAGTTTGGTAGCGCGTCTGGCCTGGGCCCAGAAGGTCGCAGGTTCAAATCCTGTCGTTCCGACCATTTTGGTGTTGAGGTAAGACCAACGGTAGGGTACTATCTTCATATGAAATTGATCGCGAAGGAATTCGTTAAGAACTACGACCAGGTAGGCGAGTGCAACTTCACTCAGGTGGAGATGCACGAGACGCCTAAGGCCAATGTTTACATCTACAAGCGAGAGAAGGAAGGCTTCATTCGCTTCGAAGCGTTCATCGCTAAGCGTCGCTACAAGGACCAACCGCTGCCTGGCGGTAAGGTCGAAGCCGAAGACCGCGAGTGCTATCCTACGGCTAACCACTTCGGGTTCACCGCGTGGGAGCTTTGTGACATCGTCACCGCTCGTAAGCGGGTCAAACACATCTTGGCGAAGGTCGATGACCTAGCGATCGATGAAGACGGCGTTAAGAAGGCTAAGCGCCCGGAGTTGATCTATCCTAAAGGTAAGTGGACAATGAAGGACGTAGTTAAGATTAACCCGCTGTGGTCGCATGCCTTGGCCTATCAGCAAGTTCAGCGGTGTGTCAAGGAACTCCAGTGCGTTGAGATCGTGCCAGCTGAGCCGTTCACTGGTAAGGGTCGGCAAGCCATCGTTTACCAAACCAAATAACCTTATGACACGAAATGAAATGAAAGATCAAGTTGACTACCACATTGAAACCGGCTTGTGGCTCTGTCGTGAGACTGACAAGGCCCTAGCGCGAAAAGATAGGGCTGTGCTCTTGGAGATGTCAGCGCGCATCCATGCAGAGAAGCAAGAGATTTGTGCGTTAATGGATAAAATGCCAGATTGATGTTGCTTAAATGATATTTCGTTGTATCATATGAATACATTTATGCTCGGGTGGGGGAAAGGGAGACCAGCACCTTGCAAGGTAGGCATTGCAAGCGGGGCGCCTATGTCATGAGCGGTTCGAGTCCGCTCCCCGAGCACCTCCTTTCCTTAAAATGGAGGTTGACAGTTTTCAAATAATCAGCTACTATGTCCTTGTTGATGTGAGACATGAAGTCGAAGATCAACGTGCAGTAAACAAAAAGAAACATAAACGCAATGAAGATTCCACAATACAAACTCCCCGCCGCTAAGAACTTTTCTTATAAAGAGTTCACGGCGCTTAATCCTAACATCCGCACGCGCCTCCAATCATCTTGCTTGGATCGCTCGCTCGCCGACAAGACTATTGTCCGTGTGTCTCGCGGTTACTACTCGCGCACGGACAATACCTATCCTGACATCGCGCCGAAGCATTTCCCTCGTAAGCAGTATCATCATCGCGACTCGCAGCTCATTCTGCCCGTCACGCGCTGGGGCTTCAAGCCTATCGAGATCATCCGTCTCAATCCTGACATGTCACATGGTTTGATCTACAGCCACATCACGAATGAAATTAAGGAGGGTCGCCTCGTTCGTATTCATCGCAACAAGTATCGCCATAACAGTTATGGCGACCAGAAGGTTACGACGCCTAAGGTTACGACGCCTAAGGTTACGACGCCTAAGGTTGAGGTTGAGACGTCTAAGGTTATGACGCCTAAGATTTACAATATGATCAGCGACGAGGTTCTGATGAACCTCATTCGCACGGGTGTCCTTAAGATCGTTGCTGCTTAATCAATACTAGGGATGTAGCTGAAAGGTTACATCCCTAGTCCTGTCTTAGCCTTAGACTTAGCCTTAGGCTTGACAGGCACTGGCTGATACTTGCCGCACTCGCAATTGCCTTGACACTCCTCAATGCTCTTAGGGCAAAACCATTTCTTTATTCTCATCCACAAATATAACAGTGTTTTCATTTAAATATTTATTCTTTTCGGCGCGCTATTATCTTCGATGAAAAATAATCGCCTCGAAGGATAAAAATGGGTTGCGGGGCCTATCGCAATGATTTATACTCTACACATGGTTAAGAAACAAACATATGAAGAAACAAAAAGACATCAGCAAGTGCATCGTCAGAGCATTTCTCGTTAAAGTGCAATTGCAGTACTCCCTCATGGAGCCACTGACTCTCCGCGGCCTCAACCTTAAGATTAGTGACATTCGAGACTTCCACGACATCATGGCTGTGTGTGGCGAATACATTTACGGAGGGTCGCCGAAGGACGCTCTCGCTGAGTACAACAAGCTCAAGCCTACTGTCCGTGAGATCTTCCCTAAGGCTGTTGTGAAATTGTTTCAAACTGAGAAGTAGTAGTTGCTAAGTTTAAGTGTAGTAGTTATATTATTGAAGTAGTAAGCGTAGTAGTACTAAAAATATTATGGATAACAATGTTCGCTATGTCACGCCCACCGGTGAGATCAAGAACGGTTCCGGGGTCACTCACGGTCACATGTCACTCAACGGTTCCCAACTGGTAGGACAACCCATGCTGGTAGGTAACGAGATCTACGCCACGACACGTCAACCTGACGGATCACAACGCACTGACGCTTACAATCAAGTAGGCATGAAGCTGCGTCCACTTTCATGAATTTGCCGTAATAGGCAAAGAGCGGCAGTTTCTCCGCTCGCGGGTCATAACGGACGGAGCCGCCTAGGGGGTTTTTGTTTCCTCCTAGGCGGTTTTATTTTCTTTGTGGTTGCAACCTTACGCGATATGATATATCCTATCTTTGTTGTAAGAAAACCAAAGCGTACATATGAATTGCAAATTCTGCCGCAATGTAATCGAAGAAGGCCGTTTGAGCTTAGGGCTTACTTGTTGTGTAAAGTGTGCCAACAAGGGCCTTGGGCAACAACCCAAGTACGTGGGTGCTCTCATCTATAGCCACAAGACCGCCGGTGAAATTCAAATTATGAGTCAGGATGCCTTTAAGGACTTCCGTAGGCTCAATCCCATCGGACGCTACGCCGGTCGCGGTTCCGGTGTTCACGTTGTTAGTAAGTCAACATCATGCATGTAAAAGCTATGACAAACCAAACCATCAGTAAGAAGTTTCCCAACAGCCAGGTCAACCTGGTCAACTGCTCATCCGGTTCTCCAGTTACCGATTACACCAACGGACTTGAGGTGATCCTTTACATTAAGCCCAATGCACGTACTCCTCATTGTGCTGAGGTCATCGGCGACGGAGACAACGAGGACCACTACGCTGACATCGGCCTCGAGTTCGAAGGTATGGAGCTGGTTGACTACGACGGCGTTTACGCTTTGCCTAGCGAAGTGATTTCAATGCTGCGCGAGAATGGCTTCATCGTTGGTAAAGATTTTGAAGATTGATATTGCAACCTAGACAAAATCAGGCTATCATGTATCTGTAGTAAGAAATAAACATATGGATCAAGAAACTAAAATTAAATACGCTGGCCTCACTCGGTACGACCTGATCGAATTTATTCGAGAGACTACCAACCACTCCGATTCGGAGGTCCTTAACGACTTGATTGGTTGGCTGAGCGATGATGACTATCGTGAGTTTCACGAGTACTACTGCCGCTTGTATTCATTCGAGCCGACTCAAGAAGAGCTGGACAAGAAGATGGCTGTAAACAATTAAACCTATGATCATCACTAAGCGCAGTCAATCCACTGGTAAGATCAGCTCGATGGACATCCTGCTCACGCCGGCGGAACATAACGAGATCATCTACCGCACCCGCAACATCCAAGAGATTGTCCCTCATCTATCACCAGATGAACGGGAGTTCCTTATGACAGGTACCACTGCTGAAGAATGGAAGCAGATGTTCGGCTCCCGGGAACTGATCAACGAATAACTTTATGAAGACACTTGTAATCCATATCCAAGACACGAGCACCGACTTCCTTAAGCCCATCTATGATCTGACGGCGAAAGTAACGGTAGTGCGCACCAATCTCAGCGCTAAGGTAATGAACGATTTGATCGAAGAGCATGACCGCATTATTATGCTTGGCCATGGTTCTGATAATGGTTTGTTTGGGGATGCGGGTGGAATGATTATTGGAGCTGAGAATGTCCCCGCGCTGGCAAATAAGGACAACAGCATCTTCATCTGGTGCCACGCTTCTGACTTTGTTGCTCGTTGGGGTCTCCGCGGCTTCTCCACCGGTATGTTCATCTCTGAGGTAGGTGAAGCTCTGTTCTGCAATGTAGGTAAACAGCTTAGCCGCGCTATCCTCTTAGAAGACGTGGAGGCTTCTAATGACGAGTTTGCTTGGATCGTTGGTCAGAATATCGATCTCAATGACCCTAAGGAACTCTTGACTGCGGTGAAGAGTGAGTATGATTTGCAGACGGAAGTATGTAATTATAATCGCAATTTGCTGGTTGCAATGTAATAAAAAAACACCTAATATAAATCTATGAAAAACATCATCATTGTTGGTACCTGTCTCTTCACATTCATCGCGGCCAGCGCCGCTGCATGGAACTTCGCTGCCCGAACAACCTCCGCGCCAGTCATTGCGACCGTTAAGGTCACCCCTAAGACCGTTGACACCGTCAGCGTGAATGACATCCGCACTAGGTGGATCAAGCTGCTCAATCAACACAACCCAGAGCTGCACGACGCGGTCCTTGCCTGTATGCTGGCGAGTAAGGTTTCCGGTAAAGAAGTATTCATCTTGACTGAGAACAACGAGGCGCGCACCGCAGCAGAAGAATACATCTTCCGCGACGGACTTAAGTACAAGCTGTCTTACGAGCGCGGCGGCGTTGAGCAATACCTCTTCCGCGGCAAGCTTAAGTACAAGCTGTCTTACGAGCGTGGCGGTGTCGAGAGCATCATGTCATACAGCCACAAAGAGAACTGGTTCTCCTTTGACCACTACAATGAGAAGATGGGTCCCACTATGGCGATGGCGGAATCTATGATCATCATTGATCAGCGGATCGGCAAATATTACACTGATCTTGGTATTAAGTAGTTGACACCTAAGCTCAAAGGAGCTATGATATGGTCATGAAAATTAAAGTCTGTCAAACGCATATCAACAAAGGCCTTTGCGGCGACCATCGCCACTGTCCTATCGCCTTGGCAATCAAGGCTCACCCAACTATTAAGAGACTCAAATGCAAGAGCTCGGTGATGGTTGAGTGTAGGAGCGTCGACATTCGCTGGCCCGACGATAACTATAAACTGCCTATCAAAGCAATGCAGTTTATTCATCAGTTTGATGCTGGTAAAAAGGTTAAACCGTTTAGCTTTGAAATCAAACTTTGTACCAATAGTGCAAGGTTCGGCGAACTTCCTTGACACCTAAGCTCAAATGAGCTATGATGTCTCTGTTGTACGAAACGAAACAAAACAAAAACATATGATCCTCGAACGCAGTTCACGAGTTCACCCAATGGCGCGTATTCAAATTGACCTCAGCGGTCCTGAAGGTAATGCCTTCGCCTTGCTAGGATACGCCCGTAAGCTCTCAAGACAATTGGGATTGAATGGCGATAATATTCATGCTGAAATGATCGCCGCGGACTACGATAACCTCATTCAAGTCTTCGAAAAGCATTTTGGTGAGTACGTCGACCTCTACCGGTAACCCTATGACCATCAATGTATACGACCTGACGAAAGCTCGTAAAGGCGAAGTGAGGACCTACCAAGTACACGATAAGAGCCCTAAGGGTCTATTGAAAGAGATTATGATTAGGGAGCACGGGTGTATCCGCAACGTCTTAAAGGATTGGATGAGCTGGAGTGGAGTCAAGCGCGACTTCAAAGGAGTCATACAAGAGGCCCTAGAGACCGCCGACAGTGGTACCTATGACATCGGCATTGGCTTAAAGATGGAGATCGTTGTTGCTTCTTGAGGCTATCTATATTAATATATCCCTATGAAATACGTTATGTTTTGTTTGTTCCTGTTGTCGGGTTGTGTGAGCACCCCTAAGTCTACCCCTGAACCTAAGCTCCAAATCAAAGTCATCAAGTGGGCACACACCACGGATATGCATTGTCCGGTCTCCAGTCTTGACGAGTTCCACCGCAATCTTGCTGCACAACCTAAGTAGATGAAAACACCTCGATCGAAGGGTCCACCGGTCTTTAAGAAGACCACCCGACCTTCTCGTAAGCTCAAGCCTAGTCAAATGTATGTAGCTAAACCTACCAGGTGCTACACCAAGAACTGTCGCTAGTATTATCGTTTGACGGTTATGCTGACGGCAAGCTATTAGCAGCCTTCTGAACCAACCGCTTAGGTATTTTATTTTAAGGCCGTTGCCCCCCCGGCGCCACTGTCTTAAAATTTTTAATTTTTATATTGACACCCTAGCGATTTTGATATATTATATTTTTGTTGTAAGTGAAACAAAAGTAAAAAAAAACATATGAAAAAATTCAGTATCGTCTACCACACGCGCGATTCAGTCACAAACTTCTTTATCAAAGGTAAGGACATCGGTGTCGCTTTGAAGAAAGAATTCGATAAGTCCGACGACATCGTGATGGGCTGTGATAAGGAGGCGGAGTTTGGAAACGACTTCGCTAGGTTCCTTACTTGGATCGATGAAAATAACACGACTAACGGGTTTCGTAAAGACTTTGGTATTACGATGACCGAAGTTAAGTAGTAGTAGTAGTAATGATTAGCATTCGGAGTGCTAATCATTTTTTTAAGTAACCTACTTACGCCTTCCGCGTACCTATCAAAGGCGGATGCGCCTAGCCAAAGCTACCTCATTCTACCACATTCTACCTCTTACCTATCAGATAACGATAAAGGCATTTTTGAGAGCTTTCTAATATTTTTAATTTTTCTATTGACAACCTTACGCTTTTGATATATTATATTTTTGTTGTAAGTGAAACAAACAAAACATATGACAAAAAAAGAAGTTAAAGCGCTCACCAAAGAGTTTGATGCATTTGGTGTTCAATTTGTAAAAATGATGGCTAAGGTTGAAAAGAATACAAAATGGGCAGAAGAAGCTTCTAAAGACGATGACGATACAGCAGCTTATATTCTCTCGATGCGTATTCTTTATTTCGAAGAAGACCTTATTAGGAATAATATTGGCAATGGTTCAGGTTACTCTAATTTTTAAATTTCCTATTGACAACCTTACGCTTTTGATATATTATATTTTTGTTGTAAGTGAAACAAAACAAAACAAAAACATATGACAAAGAAAGAAGTTAAAGCGATGAGCGATGAGTTTGATGAATTCATTGGGGCAGTTAAAAAGAATAAAGAATGGGCAACAAAGGTGGCGGCGGCCGAAGAAGATGGAGATGAAGACGAATGCTATTCGGCCGCCGAATATAGTCTCGCTTGTCGTATTCTTAACGAACTCGAGACGGTGAAACAAACGTAGTAGTAGTAGTAATCAGTGAGGATAACCGTTTAACGGTTATCCTCACTGTGAGATATTAACCTTCTTCGAAACCAACCGCTTAGGTATTTTATTTTAAGGCCGTTGCCCCCGGCGCCACTGTCTTAAAATTTCTAGTTTTCCTATTGACAACCTTACGCTTTTGATATATTATATTTTTGTTGTAAGTGAAACAAACAAAACAAAACAAAAACATATGACAAAGAAAGAAGTTAAAGCGATGAGCGATGAGTTTGACACATTTGGTGTTCAAGTTACTGCAATGGTCAAATTTGTTGAAAAGCATAAGGAATGGGCAGAAAAAAAGTCTGAGAACGATGATGATTCAGATGACTACTCACTCGCTTGTCGTATTGTTTGCTTCGAAGACGGACTTAACGAGATGGAGAAACAAATGTAGTAGTAGTAGTAGTAGTAGTAGTAGTAGTAGTAGTAGTAGTAGTAATGATTAGGATTAAGAATCCTAATCATTTTTTGATAACATACTTACATCCTTTTCGTACCTATCGAGTCGGCCGTGGCTAGCCAAAATTTTTAAATTTCCTATTGACAACCTTAGTCATCTGCTATATCCTATTCTCATGATGAAACCTTTCATTTGCCTTTGGTTGTCCATTGCGGCGGCATCCGCGTGGGTGAGACATTCAAAACCGAATATGCTTAAACCTTTCCTTTACACTTGGTTGTTCATTGCGGTGGTGGCAGCATTGATTAGGTGTTCACCGGTGGTAGCCTCAGCAACTCCAACTCCTTTGATCTATCGTATTGTGTGGGTCAATGATGACGAGACCATCCTTCTCACCACCGCTTCGAAGGAGAAAGCTATTACCTACTACAATGACTATAAGGATCACCACAGTATGGTGTTGTGGGTAAAGGGTGAAGGGTTGGAGGTGGTGGTGGGGGCAGATATGTTTAAACATCTTAGGTAGTTATGAAGTACTCAAAGCTCAATAGGATGACCGGTGAGGTCACTACGTTGTCAGAAGCGATTGCGTTGACCCTTACCTTAGGTCTTAGCTGTATGAAGTCACATGAGGTCACCACGTGGGGTCACCGAGACTACCTGATCATTGCTTTGCACCCAAAGGTCAATCGAAACTCTCCAACTAATATAAGCGGCATCACGATATCATAACTCTTTAGATACAAGCAGCCTGGCTTTTTAATTTTCTAGTTGACTTTTAAGACAAGACCTTGTCTTAAAGTTTTTAATTTTCCTATTGACTACCTACTGATTTTGATATATTATATTTTTGTTGTCAGTCAAACAAAAGTAAAAAAAAATATATGAAAACATTCAGCATCGTCATTGTTGATGGTTACAATACAGAAAACTTCTTCATTAAAGGTAATGATGAACATACGGCATTGAAAGAACAGTTTGATAAAGGAAACTACTTCGGCTGTCCTAACATTAAGGCAACTGAAGATTATGATAACAATCTGTTGACTTTCCTTCAATGGACAGAAGATAATAATATTGAAGCAGCTGAAGAAGAAGATACTGAATACTTCATTATGATGACAGAAGTTAAGTAGAATAAGGTAATGTAATAGATAGGTATTACATTACCTCTTCTTATCTTCTTATACGTACCTGACTCACGTATGTATCTATAGGTACCTGACTCCCGTATGTTCGGTAGGGTGGTCCAGGGTCCCGGGAGGCGTTGCGCTCGCATGTCTTAGATAGGTTCAATACATTCACCACAGAGAGTATAGACCACCTCACAGTCGTAGTCAACCTGTACCCTTCAAGTACCCTTCAAGTACCCTTCAAGTACCCCCATACCTAGATCCGTTAACGATAAAGGAATATATCTAAGAGTTTAATTTAATACGAGCTTTTAAAACTCTTAGAGTTTTTTAAACCACACGGTGATTTTAAAACCACACGGTGCTATGTAAAAGCTAGCGCGTGTTTTAAAAGCTAGCGCGTGTTTTAAAAGCGCAGCACGAAAATTTATAGATACCCAAGGCACGGGGGGTAGGGGTGATATAGCGCATGGCTTAAAAAACGCCGTTTATTTTTTTTTAAAAATTTTTTGGAAAATCCGCTATTAGGCCGGGGGGTCCCATAACTTTGATATTGCATTCATCTTAAATATAATATATGCCACTTAATAACTTTGATATGCGGGTGTTATCTATATTACAAGAAAACAAGAGTGCACCTTGTACTAAAGTTACGGGTCAAACCTCTTCCACTCGAACCGATAAGAAGTATATGCGGTGTGCCAATGTAGATGGGACTTTAAAAAGAGTGCACTACGGGGATCCTAACATGCGTATTAAGAAATCAAACCCCACCCGTCGCAAATCATTCCGAGCTCGTCATAAGTGTTCTACCGCGAAACCTGGCACGCCAAAGTATTTTAGCTGTAAGAACTGGTAATACCCGTTATAGGGGGACTTATCGTGGATAAGAGTAGATATATCGGGTGCTACCACCTCTGAGAATACCCGTAAGCTAAAAAAAAAGCGGGGAGGCTTCGCCTCCCTAGGAGTATTGTATTAACGGGTGGCCCTCGCGGCTGGCCCTTCCTTATTAATCAGCGCTCATGTTGCTATACGCATAATCCGCATCTTGGCGTTGGGTTTGCATAACTAATTTCATAACATCTTCAACCGAAGGTCTCATCACATTATCCTCGTCTCGGTGAGGGGGATTGTTTGCAATAAACTTCCTCAATGCAGCAATCAACATATCTCCTGACATCGGTGCGGGTGTTCCTTTAATTGACATCTGCTTTAATTGATCGAGTTGAGCTTGATGCTTAGCTTGCCTTTGTGCGCGACTGGGGATGTGAGGGCCGCTGTTGTTCTGCTTTGATGTCGGTCTTTTCCCGGTTGGCTCTTCACTGTCCTCATCGCTGGAATTGTCCCCCGGGTAGCACGTAGAGCAGTCGGTTGCGCCACACATCCGATCGGAACAGGAGTAGCGGTTACGGCGCCGCGGCCGCTCGTCATCAAAGCGGTCGTTCTCATCATCATCACGGCGTCCAGGTATATAGTTGGACATGTCTTCGGCTTCATCATCCTCCTCCCAATACGGCTCGTCTAACTCACGGTGGTCGCCTTCGGGTTGCCCGACGCCGCATTTGTCCCGATACTTGCCACAGCACTTGAGGCACAATCTTCCGGCATACGCTCCAAACGAGTAGCGAGCATCTACGTTCTTCGTTGATCCACACTTCGTGCATTCGGACTGGTCAGTGTCTTCAGTGTCTTCCGCGTCCTCGTTGTCATACGGGCCGCCGTTGGCGTCGTCCATGCTCTGTGCGTGCCGTTTATGGCAGCTGTTGCAAATAGAGCTGCGATTGCCCTTGGGCAGCTTGGTTCCACACGTGGCACACGGGTATGACCCATCTTCATCGGGACATGCTCCCGATTCGTGCCCACAGGCGGGGTAATCCTCACAATGTGATTCCGTGAGGACCTTCGTCTGCTTGGATCGGTAGGATTCGAATATGATTTGTGCGTCTCTCGTCATGTAATATATTTATGGATCGTATGTTAAATATATTATAATGATCCCGTTCAAACAATATATTCGCGAGGCTCGTTCCCAACCGGGCGAACCGGTGGAAGGTCTAGATCGGTTTATCGAATGGATGGAGTTGGCTAAGGGCGATCTTATGACGCCGGGGCTAATCGCCGATATTCGGACGTTTATCGACAAGTCAGGATGCCCTAAGATTAAGTTCGAGCGGTTGTCCGGGGCTTTGGGTATTAGTACGGATCGCGAGTGTGTGGTTTCTAGTAGCGCACTTAATTCATCTATGACTCAAATGCTCTACGTGATCTTTCACGAATTAGCCCACCAGTATCAATATAGTAAGCACGGTGAGGACTTTGCGGGTGATATCTACTTGGGGGATAAGCCAGCTTTGGAGAGTGCTAAGGATCTATTAAAGATAGAGAATATCGCAGATCGATACGCCCACCGCATTGTTAAACATTTAATGGATAAGCATAATCTAAAATTTGATGGCATTAATTTAGTTTATAAAAATTATACGCCGAGGGACATCGCCGCGCATGTGAATGGTTTGCGGTATATGGTGAAGCGCGAGGGCTTAACTACGGTGGAAGACGTAAATCAATTTATCTATAATATGATTAAGACGGTGGTCAAACCAACAATAACCACCAACGATAAATAACTATATGACTAACGATTCAAAATTTATTTTTGAGGCTTATGATAAGACCGACGCGCAACATCCGCTCGCACCTCAGATTAGGCGGTCTGCCGCCGAAGAGTATGACCTAGACGAACCTACCGATGATGAGAAGCAGGAATTGGGGTTTAACGTAGCTAGGCCGAACCACCACACCGATCAGGGGGATGTGAGCTACGAAGAGGAAGAGGAGAAGAAGGTAAATGAGGGTCAAATAGAAATCACCGAAACCAATTTCAACGATGTGATCCGGAACGCTTATGACGCAGTAGTGTCAAGGCATCCCCGCGTGACTACTACGGTGGTCGGTGGATCATCCGTCAGATGGGT
>Ga0181346_1000682_pt1 | contig 14944 bp, 5 predicted proteins | sample Su13VDMM15DN_FD_130100 | JGI IMG/M metagenome (GOLD analysis project Ga0181346, IMG submission 130100) | Freshwater viral communities from Lake Michigan, USA - Su13.VD.MM15.D.N | ecosystem: Environmental > Aquatic > Freshwater > Lake | place: USA: Michigan | collected 2013-07-15 | reverse complement strand
GGGTTTCGAACCCAGACTCGAACGGTCAAGGTCAGAGGAATGTCGCGGTCACAGCAACGACCTAAAGCAATTGAGGCCGGTTGGGGGGGGTCAGCCTACTGTATGGAAGGGAAGAAAAAAAAAATCAGAGGGAAAAAAAAAATCATGAGGGAAAAAAAAATCAGAGGTATAATCGGTAGCCATGCCGACATTGGGTTCAAGACCCTATTATACCACCAGTGTTACGTATGTTTTTACGTACTGGTAGCCCCTAAAAAAAAAATCAATGGGAATTTTTTGCGGTCGAACTCATACAAGGGAAAAATATGTTGCATTATCAGAAAATGACCATCACAAGACGCTCAAGTGCAAGGGCCGGTCGCGCGTCGGCACGCAGTGCCGGTGTCCGTCGCGGGCGTGTGTTTTTTCAACCGACCAACGCGTTTTTGCTCCGCACTGCAAGAAATAACAGAATCGCCGGCGAGGCATTGATTCCTAGCCCAGAAGGCTTTGCTGAGGCTGAGAATATTAATATACCCCCTCTTCCGCCGATGCCAAGGCCGCTTTATATGACGTTTCGTGAAATCTTCGGTGCCTATCCGGCACCAGTGCCGTTCCCTGGTTTCGTGGCTGCGCAGCGCCGTTTGCCTTTTGGCGCCCCTACGACGCCCGCGACACTTGATGCGAGACTTGATGTGTTTGTCCCTGCTACACCGCCCAGAGCAGAAGAAGAAGATGAAGACCTGGAAATGACTGCATGGAGAGGTCGAGCTAATGAGTGGCGTGCTCGAACTAATGCGTGGGGCAATGCGTTGAGAGCTCGAGTAATCCCTGCGACGCCGGATGTGGTCCCTGCGACGCCGGATGTGGTCCCTGCGACGCCCGAGGCCGTACCTGCGACGCCCGCACAATTTCCCCACTCGCCGGTGTCGATGGGACTCCCTGCGACTCCCGAATCGCCATTGTATTCGCCAATCCCGCCTCAATTAGAGCCTGCCACTCCTCCTCGTGGAAAGGGCAAGAAGGAGCTCGACGATGATGATGACGACGAAGGCATGTCGGACGACGAAGTGGATCGCTACCAACAAGCAATCTATGAGTCTACAATTGCGGCTGCCTCTCCTCCTCGTTGCCCTTTTGGTTGCTGCAAGGAGATGCCGATTAAGTTAGAATAGCCTTCATGCTAGGATACTCGCTTCCGCCTTTTACTAATGAAAATGCGGTTTTTTCATTGTGTTTTGCGCACTGCTTCATTGTATTATTTGTGTTTTGTGTGCTGCTTCATTGTATTATTTGTGCTTCATTGTACTACACACTTAGGTGTGCAGGCTTTGAGAACTCTCATTGAGAGGTGCTCAACAATGGGTTCGAGTCCCGTGGCTTGCTGTATCCAACTGCCGCAAATTTACTTGTATTACTTAATAAAAAAAAATGTCAGTGTTGGCTATAAGATACATCCCTCCTCCGTACTGCACAAAACCTATCATCGATCCGCTCATAAAAAAACAACCATGTTACAAACGTCCGAAACCACTACCGATCTACCTGTGCGCACTGAACGGATTGAGGTATGGGAATCCTGCTGTTTGCGATTGGACAAACGAATCGTTGTTTTCATGTCGCAGCTGTCGACATCACTAAGTATTATTTTTTTCTGTATGTTCATGCTATGTACACATCGCGATTGTGAGACATTTGCAAGATATTCTCCTTTATTAACACTGGTTATAGGAGTCTGGCTACCGCAGCCACGTATGATTAAATAAACTTAATCACTTTCCTCACACAGTTCCACGTTCCATTCCCATTTGTCTTCCTTCACGGACTTCTTGAACAGAGCACGCGACTTACGAATATCAATCACGACCATCTGCGTACGCTTGACACCGCTTGCCTTCTTGATTCCGTTCTCTATTGATACCATCTTGTGAAGAGTACGAAAGAATATTGCCATTTGATCGAAACGCCGCGCACCAATACAGAAGCGCTTGTAGCACTGGTAGAGGTGATCTTTGGATGTCGTCAACACTGACAAGTCAGGCTCTGCTTCATCGTCTGACATCTTCTTTTGCTCGTAAAAGAGGTCCGTTCCAGGAATTGCACAATCAGAAAGCATTTGCTCGACAAAAGCTTGAATAGGAGAAAGATTGCGCAGCTTTTGTTCCTTGATATACTCAGTCTCTGGGAACTGCCCAGGCGAGAAATTAGAGATGTCGCGGTTGTAGAGAAACGCCGCAAAAGCATCAACTGGCACTCCTAGGATGCGAGCAAAGTAATCTTTCGCCTCTGGAGTCTCTTTACCAGCCCAACGACTATCAGCTTCGAAGCACCAGAAGCGACGATCATCTAGTTCCACGTACACGATCTGGTCGTAGTTCGAGGCCACAAAGTAGTTGCTGAGGTTCTCAATGTAAATTGGGTTCACAAACTTTGTTTCGAATCGCTTGGTCGACTCAGTGATCAATCCCTTCAATTTTGAAGCCTGTTTTTTGTCCCCCGAAAAGGTAGCTTCGTCCAGAAAGGTCAAGAGTGCAGTCTTGCAGCAATCAGCCGAAAACCCAGAACTCACCTCATCAACATCAGACACCTGCATGAACCCGCTAGGCCCAATGATGCGCTTCATGAAGTGACTTAGGATGATTCCCTTTCCGGCGCCTTGCCCCGCTTTGACCACTGGAACTGTGCGCATCTTGATGCCAGGTCGCTGAACTGCATGCGCAAACCAGTCCATCATGTAACCGTAATCACTCTGCTTGTTGCGGAACCAGATGCTTTTGATGTGGTCTAGTGCAGGGCTGCAGATGTCCTCCAATTGCTCACGGTCGTAATGCATGACTTTCTCAGGCGTGATCTGAAGTCCGCGATACAGATTGAATACCTTGTGATCCGTAGGTTCCACCGAAAAAACAACCTTGTCCACTTGTCGAGCATCCGGGTGTGTCATCCAGATCGTCATTGGGCTTTCCCCGAGCAGATGGTTAAAAGATGTCGAAAACACGTCTTTGCAATCCATTTTGCTTCTAACCACGAAGCGGTGATAGAGTCCGTCGGCCGTCTCTTCGACACATTCTTCCACCACAGTTGGCTTTCCGTCGGAGCCGACTACCATTGCAAAATTGATATTGATGCGGTCAACAAGAACTTTGCATAGCTCCGTGTATTTCTCATGAGGTTCCTGTTTGAACCACCGAACATCTTTTGGCTTTTGAATGCCCAGTTGTTTCATTTCGAGAGTAATGAGCTGTAGTATACCTCGAACATACGTCAGGTCCAAGTTGGCCTTGGGGTGCACTTCAAGTGGCACATTGTCTTCTTCTGCTTCTTGCGGTTCTTTCGCTTCATGTTGGTCCAGGTTGAGTTCGGGGATAGACATGGCCGGTGCTCGTCGCATAGGAGAGGAACTTGGTGACGGTGGTGCTTGCCAAATGGTATATCCTCTACTGTTGTCAGGAACAGCTCGTATTGCTTGAGAAGAAATACCACTAGAGCAACTTGTCGATTGAGAGTAAGGAGAAAGGTCAAGCACTTCCAAAAGTTCCCGTTCATCTTCGTCGTCGGTGAGATCGACCACATGACGTTGTCGCTTCATCTCGTCCCCTTTTTTCATCTGTACACGATAAAATATTTTTAGCGGCAATGTAGAGTTAAAAGGAAAGTCGAGGACGTCGAGGATAAAACAAATAAATAGATCGTTAGTGTAAAAAATCAGATGATGGTTATGATGAACAATCATGTCTAGTGCACCACCAATGAAAATTTATAAAGAGTAATTTACTTTTATGTTTTATCCTCGACGTTAACGTGGTATCCTCGACGTAAATTTTTTAGGGAGATACCAGTACGTAAAAATATACGTTCTGGTGGTGTAATAGGGACTTGAACCCAGTGTCGGCATGGCTACCGATTACACCTTAAGCGCCGCAAAGCTGTATTTTAAAGCTTAATAAATTTTATGCTTTGTATATAGAAAAAAAAAGAGGTGAAACATGCCTAGTGTTCAATTCGAAGATGTTATACTTACTTTTGGCAAGCACAAAGGTGCCAGCGTGCAGCAAATCGCAGAGACTAAACAGGGTCGAAGCCTTTTGAAGTATTACCTTGGATGGGATAGATTGGAAGAGAAGATTCGGTTGGCAATCGAGGAAATCCTGGCGGTGTGGGAAGTTGACGATTCGTTACCTCCTCCAACTCCTGCAAATTCGGACACTGAGGCAAACTCACAGAGGCGTTCAGATAGTGAACGGTAGAAATGAGCGACTCGTGGCCAAGCTGTCGGTTTGCAAATCCAATAAAAGATTCTTTCATCCGTGGGTTATACACGAGAGTAGGGTATAGTTTTCGAGCAATATAGCAGCGGTGTAAATACTGCTTCTCGAAGAAGTTCGACATTGGGCGAATAACATCCTGTGTAATCTTGCGGTTGAATTCCGTACGCTCTTCAAAGGTAAGGTCGGCTGGTGCTTGTATGCGAATACTATTCCATGTGTAAATAAACTGATCGGTTGTCATGCCAACTACCACCTTTGAAATTCGGTAGTGCTTGTTTGTTTCGAACTGCTCCCGGTTCTTTGCCTTTGCAATTCCTATCTGCGTGACTCCGAAAACCGCTCCAGGTGTAAATGTCGACATCGTTAGGAGCTCGATTGGTCTGCATCCTATCGCGAACAGACAGGCAGCAATTTTCTCATTGTAGCTCGCATCCCGCGAGAGTCCAATTTGGATACACTTGTAAATCGCTTCTTCAGGCATTCGTGCTTGGTTATTGAGGCGCCTCTTCAGGTTTGCAGAGTAGCGGTCTTTCAGATCTTGGATGGTTTTCTTGTCGATGCATAAGAGGCGTTCTTCTTTTACAACCGTCAACTCGTCACTCGTCAACATCTTGCGGATTTTCGTGACGTAGTGCATCGGATTCTTGCTGTGAGTAGTGAACCATTGTGAAAGAACCGGGAACAGCTTGCGACACACTACCAGTCGGTGTACGTTATCATCGGTCAGGTAAACTCCAACTTCTTTGAACACACGTGTCACCATCAGGAATGGATATCCTGTTGCCATTGACGCTGCACTCGTACGAAACTCATACCCGTTTGTTTCCGACTGTAAGAAGCCAACAAACGCATCCAGTTGCGTGGTCATCCAGGACCAAAGAAAATGACTTTTTATTTTTATACATGTAGCGAGAAAAATCAAATGAATATACTATTCTTTTCTATGATTCACTCGAGCGGTTGTGTTTGTTCTTAAGGATGCTTTTCCTCGAGTGCCGCCAAGCGCCGAGCTTCCTCTGCATCTTGCTGCTTCCTACGGGCCCGGTAATCGCGGTTGTACTCGCGGTTCATTGCCTTGTAAGCTTCCTCGCCCATCTCCTCGCGTTTGCGCTTGCGGTAGCTTCGCACGCGTTTCAAATCCTTATCCAGTCTCTGATGCCTTATCGGCTTCTCATCCTCCGACTCGTCAAGTTCTTCAGTGCTTTCGTCGTCATCTCCAACGACAACGACATCGACTGGCTTTGCATTCTTCACGACGTCGGGAGTGATCATGGTCTGGGCTATGTTCTTTGCGACCTCAGCCGATACTCCGTTCTTGACAGCAGCTGCCACGATGTCGGACATCGCGTCCGCACGCAGGCGCTCGCGTTCCAACGCGACTTTGCGCTCGCGTTCCAACTCGTCTTTGCGCGCTTCGAGTTGAATAGCTCTGTTGTCTGCTTCATACGCAAACAGAAGATTTCCGCACTTGACACGGATCGACCCTTCCAGCTCAACCGCGGTTTGCAAATACATAGAGAAGTTGCAAGAATCACAGATATCCTTCTTGGATGCACGACCACAGTAAATGCACTTGCACTTCGCACAGGTCCCATCCACGAGACCAGTAGTCAGCCGTCTGCAGAAATTGCAGATCTTCTTACTGCACCCATTGACCGTGATGTTTGGATCCTTTTTATAGAGATATCGTACCATGATGAGCCCATTGATCTTCTTCTCGGCGACATGCGAACGATCAAATGTTGCCGCAGACAGCGGATACGATCTGGCCAAGAGCGGACCGTAAATTCGATTGTCCTTGATCCCGACCACGCCGTGTGTGGTGTCAAAGAGCTGTATGCGTTCTTCAGTGAAGATAGTCGCTGGTTCCACAAGCACTGCGGGTGATAAGTAGAATTTGGGAATGATGCGTTCACTGAGACCAGCCACGTCGCGTGTGGTTGAAGCGGTGTTCAACTCTCGGAGCACATCGACAAATTTCTCCACTTGAGCGTCGGTCAGATTCATGAGTGTTTTGATCGCGTTGAGTCCATATTTTGCCAGTACACGTTCCATAGAATTAGCCACGTGTTCTGCTTGTCTGATGTCAAATGACTCGAGGACTGGCATGACGTCCGGTTGAAGAGGCTCGGGCACAGGCTCAGACTGAGGCAGTTGAAGAGGCTCGGGCACAGGCTCGGGCATAGGCTCAGGCTGAGGCAGTTGAAGAGGCTCGGGCACAGGCTCGGGCATAGGCTCGGGCTGAAGCGGTTCATCGTCTTCGGTATCGTTTGGTGTGCGCGGCGTGATGGGATTTTCGGGCACAGGCTCAGGCTGAAGCGGTTGAGGAGGCTCGGGTACAGGCTCAGGCTGAAGCGGCTGAGGAGGCTCGGGTACAGGCTCAGGCTGAAGCGGCTGAGGAGGCTCGGGTACAGGCTCAGGCTGAAGCGGCTGAGGAGGCTCGGGCACAAGTGGTTTGAGGGCTTCTGTCTTGCAATCGAGTAGGAATTTTTCCCATGTTGCGTAAGCATGTTCATCTCCGGCGAAGTAGAGGAGGATGGCATCTTTTGTTTCTACAGTAAAGCCTGGTACATTCTTTCGGAATACATGGTACAGATCAGTCAAATCTTCGCTGATACGACCAAATTGCACGTGTGAGATTGGCAGTGCAAGATCTTTTACTTGTTTCTTTGACACCGCAGGCTTGAATGTAGTCCTTTGCTTGGCTTCACTTTTGGAGGTATTGCGGGTACGGGGCATGGTGGTAGTCCTACACACGAACAGCAGTATGAACAGATGAACTTTGACTTTATGAAGAGAATAAGTACCCTAAAAATTGGAGGTACCCCCAAACCAGATTGAAACCAGATTGAAAGTAGTTTCAGATGACGTCATATGACATCATCGTCTAAGACACTATATAAGATGTCTCATATAATCGTCTAAGACAAAAGTACAAATAATCACCAAATAATAGACGTCTATCCAAAATTTCATGAAATTTTCAAACTTTTGTCTAAGACACTATATAAGACGTCTTATATAATCGTCTAAGACAAAAGTACGAATAATCATCAAATAATAGACGTCTATCCAAAATTTCGCGAAATTTTCAAACTTTCGTCTTAGACGATTTATAAGACGTCTATATGTAACCCTAAGACGTCTTTACCAACCCTAATAGCCCTTATAACCCTAAGACGTGTCTTAGACGATAAAAATATTGAATATATTATTATTATATTATAATATAATAATAATATATTCAATATTTTTATCGTCTAAGACACGTCTTAGGGTTATAAGGGCTATTAGGGTTGGTAAAGACGTCTTAGGGTTACATATAGACGTCTTATAAATCGTCTAAGACGAAAGTTTGAAAATTTCGCGAAATTTTGGATAGACGTCTATTATTTGATGATTATTCGTACTTTTGTCTTAGACGATTATATAAGACGTCTTATATAGTGTCTTAGACAAAAGTTTGAAAATTTCATGAAATTTTGGATAGACGTCTATTATTTGGTGATTATTTGTACTTTTGTCTTAGACGATTATATGAGACATCTTATATAGTGTCTTAGACGATGATGTCATATGACGTCATCTGAAACTACTTTCAATCTGGTTTCAATCTGGTTTGGGGGTACCTCCAATTTTTAGGGTACTTATTCTCTTCATAAAGTCAAAGTTCATCTGTTCATACTGCTGTTCGTGTGTAGGACTACCACCATGCCCCGTACCCGCAATACCTCCAAAAGTGAAGCCAAGCAAAGGACTACATTCAAGCCTGCGGTGTCAAAGAAACAAGTAAAAGATCTTGCACTGCCAATCTCACACGTGCAATTTGGTCGTATCAGCGAAGATTTGACTGATCTGTACCATGTATTCCGAAAGAATGTACCAGGCTTTACTGTAGAAACAAAAGATGCCATCCTCCTCTACTTCGCCGGAGATGAACATGCTTACGCAACATGGGAAAAATTCCTACTCGATTGCAAGACAGAAGCCCTCAAACCACTTGTGCCCGAGCCTCCTCAGCCGCTTCAGCCTGAGCCTGTACCCGAGCCTCCTCAGCCGCTTCAGCCTGAGCCTGTACCCGAGCCTCCTCAGCCGCTTCAGCCTGAGCCTGTACCCGAGCCTCCTCAACCGCTTCAGCCTGAGCCTGTGCCCGAAAATCCCATCACGCCGCGCACACCAAACGATACCGAAGACGATGAACCGCTTCAGCCCGAGCCTATGCCCGAGCCTGTGCCCGAGCCTCTTCAACTGCCTCAGCCTGAGCCTATGCCCGAGCCTGTGCCCGAGCCTCTTCAACTGCCTCAGTCTGAGCCTGTGCCCGAGCCTCTTCAACCGGACGTCATGCCAGTCCTCGAGTCATTTGACATCAGACAAGCAGAACACGTGGCTAATTCTATGGAACGTGTACTGGCAAAATATGGACTCAACGCGATCAAAACACTCATGAATCTGACCGACGCTCAAGTGGAGAAATTTGTCGATGTGCTCCGAGAGTTGAACACCGCTTCAACCACACGCGACGTGGCTGGTCTCAGTGAACGCATCATTCCCAAATTCTACTTATCACCCGCAGTGCTTGTGGAACCAGCGACTATCTTCACTGAAGAACGCATACAGCTCTTTGACACCACACACGGCGTGGTCGGGATCAAGGACAATCGAATTTACGGTCCGCTCTTGGCCAGATCGTATCCGCTGTCTGCGGCAACATTTGATCGTTCGCATGTCGCCGAGAAGAAGATCAATGGGCTCATCATGGTACGATATCTCTATAAAAAGGATCCAAACATCACGGTCAATGGGTGCAGTAAGAAGATCTGCAATTTCTGCAGACGGCTGACTACTGGTCTCGTGGATGGGACCTGTGCGAAGTGCAAGTGCATTTACTGTGGTCGTGCATCCAAGAAGGATATCTGTGATTCTTGCAACTTCTCTATGTATTTGCAAACCGCGGTTGAGCTGGAAGGGTCGATCCGTGTCAAGTGCGGAAATCTTCTGTTTGCGTATGAAGCAGACAACAGAGCTATTCAACTCGAAGCGCGCAAAGACGAGTTGGAACGCGAGCGCAAAGTCGCGTTGGAACGCGAGCGCCTGCGTGCGGACGCGATGTCCGACATCGTGGCAGCTGCTGTCAAGAACGGAGTATCGGCTGAGGTCGCAAAGAACATAGCCCAGACCATGATCACTCCCGACGTCGTGAAGAATGCAAAGCCAGTCGATGTCGTTGTCGTTGGAGATGACGACGAAAGCACTGAAGAACTTGACGAGTCGGAGGATGAGAAGCCGATAAGGCATCAGAGACTGGATAAGGATTTGAAACGCGTGCGAAGCTACCGCAAGCGCAAACGCGAGGAGATGGGCGAGGAAGCTTACAAGGCAATGAACCGCGAGTACAACCGCGATTACCGGGCCCGTAGGAAGCAGCAAGATGCAGAGGAAGCTCGGCGCTTGGCGGCACTCGAGGAAAAGCATCCTTAAGAACAAACACAACCGCTCGAGTGAATCATAGAAAAGAATAGTATATTCATTTGATTTTTCTCGCTACATGTATAAAAATAAAAAGTCATTTTCTTTGGTCCTGGATGACCACGCAACTGGATGCGTTTGTTGGCTTCTTACAGTCGGAAACAAACGGGTATGAGTTTCGTACGAGTGCAGCGTCAATGGCAACAGGATATCCATTCCTGATGGTGACACGTGTGTTCAAAGAAGTTGGAGTTTACCTGACCGATGATAACGTACACCGACTGGTAGTGTGTCGCAAGCTGTTCCCGGTTCTTTCACAATGGTTCACTACTCACAGCAAGAATCCGATGCACTACGTCACGAAAATCCGCAAGATGTTGACGAGTGACGAGTTGACGGTTGTAAAAGAAGAACGCCTCTTATGCATCGACAAGAAAACCATCCAAGATCTGAAAGACCGCTACTCTGCAAACCTGAAGAGGCGCCTCAATAACCAAGCACGAATGCCTGAAGAAGCGATTTACAAGTGTATCCAAATTGGACTCTCGCGGGATGCGAGCTACAATGAGAAAATTGCTGCCTGTCTGTTCGCGATAGGATGCAGACCAATCGAGCTCCTAACGATGTCGACATTTACACCTGGAGCGGTTTTCGGAGTCACGCAGATAGGAATTGCAAAGGCAAAGAACCGGGAGCAGTTCGAAACAAACAAGCACTACCGAATTTCAAAGGTGGTAGTTGGCATGACAACCGATCAGTTTATTTACACATGGAATAGTATTCGCATACAAGCACCAGCCGACCTTACCTTTGAAGAGCGTACGGAATTCAACCGCAAGATTACACAGGATGTTATTCGCCCAATGTCGAACTTCTTCGAGAAGCAGTATTTACACCGCTGCTATATTGCTCGAAAACTATACCCTACTCTCGTGTATAACCCACGGATGAAAGAATCTTTTATTGGATTTGCAAACCGACAGCTTGGCCACGAGTCGCTCATTTCTACCGTTCACTATCTGAACGCCTCTGTGAGTTTGCCTCAGTGTCCGAATTTGCAGGAGTTGGAGGAGGTAACGAATCGTCAACTTCCCACACCGCCAGGATTTCCTCGATTGCCAACCGAATCTTCTCTTCCAATCTATCCCATCCAAGGTAATACTTCAAAAGGCTTCGACCCTGTTTAGTCTCTGCGATTTGCTGCACGCTGGCACCTTTGTGCTTGCCAAAAGTAAGTATAACATCTTCGAATTGAACACTAGGCATGTTTCACCTCTTTTTTTTTCTATATACAAAGCATAAAATTTATTAAGCTTTAAAATACAGCTTTGCGGCGCTTAAGGTGTAATCGGTAGCCATGCCGACACTGGGTTCAAGTCCCTATTACACCACCAGAACGTATATTTTTACGTACTGGTATCTCCCTAAAAAATTTACGTCGAGGATACCACGTTAACGTCGAGGATAAAACATAAAAGTAAATTACTCTTTATAAATTTTCATTGGTGGTGCACTAGACATGATTGTTCATCATAACCATCATCTGATTTTTTACACTAACGATCTATTTATTTGTTTTATCCTCGACGTCCTCGACTTTCCTTTTAACTCTACATTGCCGCTAAAAATATTTTATCGTGTACAGATGAAAAAAGGGGACGAGATGAAGCGACAACGTCATGTGGTCGATCTCACCGACGACGAAGATGAACGGGAACTTTTGGAAGTGCTTGACCTTTCTCCTTACTCTCAATCGACAAGTTGCTCTAGTGGTATTTCTTCTCAAGCAATACGAGCTGTTCCTGACAACAGTAGAGGATATACCATTTGGCAAGCACCACCGTCACCAAGTTCCTCTCCTATGCGACGAGCACCGGCCATGTCTATCCCCGAACTCAACCTGGACCAACATGAAGCGAAAGAACCGCAAGAAGCAGAAGAAGACAATGTGCCACTTGAAGTGCACCCCAAGGCCAACTTGGACCTGACGTATGTTCGAGGTATACTACAGCTCATTACTCTCGAAATGAAACAACTGGGCATTCAAAAGCCAAAAGATGTTCGGTGGTTCAAACAGGAACCTCATGAGAAATACACGGAGCTATGCAAAGTTCTTGTTGACCGCATCAATATCAATTTTGCAATGGTAGTCGGCTCCGACGGAAAGCCAACTGTGGTGGAAGAATGTGTCGAAGAGACGGCCGACGGACTCTATCACCGCTTCGTGGTTAGAAGCAAAATGGATTGCAAAGACGTGTTTTCGACATCTTTTAACCATCTGCTCGGGGAAAGCCCAATGACGATCTGGATGACACACCCGGATGCTCGACAAGTGGACAAGGTTGTTTTTTCGGTGGAACCTACGGATCACAAGGTATTCAATCTGTATCGCGGACTTCAGATCACGCCTGAGAAAGTCATGCATTACGACCGTGAGCAATTGGAGGACATCTGCAGCCCTGCACTAGACCACATCAAAAGCATCTGGTTCCGCAACAAGCAGAGTGATTACGGTTACATGATGGACTGGTTTGCGCATGCAGTTCAGCGACCTGGCATCAAGATGCGCACAGTTCCAGTGGTCAAAGCGGGGCAAGGCGCCGGAAAGGGAATCATCCTAAGTCACTTCATGAAGCGCATCATTGGGCCTAGCGGGTTCATGCAGGTGTCTGATGTTGATGAGGTGAGTTCTGGGTTTTCGGCTGATTGCTGCAAGACTGCACTCTTGACCTTTCTGGACGAAGCTACCTTTTCGGGGGACAAAAAACAGGCTTCAAAATTGAAGGGATTGATCACTGAGTCGACCAAGCGATTCGAAACAAAGTTTGTGAACCCAATTTACATTGAGAACCTCAGCAACTACTTTGTGGCCTCGAACTACGACCAGATCGTGTACGTGGAACTAGATGATCGTCGCTTCTGGTGCTTCGAAGCTGATAGTCGTTGGGCTGGTAAAGAGACTCCAGAGGCGAAAGATTACTTTGCTCGCATCCTAGGAGTGCCAGTTGATGCTTTTGCGGCGTTTCTCTACAACCGCGACATCTCTAATTTCTCGCCTGGGCAGTTCCCAGAGACTGAGTATATCAAGGAACAAAAGCTGCGCAATCTTTCTCCTATTCAAGCTTTTGTCGAGCAAATGCTTTCTGATTGTGCAATTCCTGGAACGGACCTCTTTTACGAGCAAAAGAAGATGTCAGACGATGAAGCAGAGCCTGACTTGTCAGTGTTGACGACATCCAAAGATCACCTCTACCAGTGCTACAAGCGCTTCTGTATTGGTGCGCGGCGTTTCGATCAAATGGCAATATTCTTTCGTACTCTTCACAAGATGGTATCAATAGAGAACGGAATCAAGAAGGCAAGCGGTGTCAAGCGTACGCAGATGGTCGTGATTGATATTCGTAAGTCGCGTGCTCTGTTCAAGAAGTCCGTGAAGGAAGACAAATGGGAATGGAACGTGGAACTGTGTGAGGAAAGTGATTAAGTTTATTTAATCATACGTGGCTGCGGTAGCCAGACTCCTATAACCAGTGTTAATAAAGGAGAATATCTTGCAAATGTCTCACAATCGCGATGTGTACATAGCATGAACATACAGAAAAAAATAATACTTAGTGATGTCGACAGCTGCGACATGAAAACAACGATTCGTTTGTCCAATCGCAAACAGCAGGATTCCCATACCTCAATCCGTTCAGTGCGCACAGGTAGATCGGTAGTGGTTTCGGACGTTTGTAACATGGTTGTTTTTTTATGAGCGGATCGATGATAGGTTTTGTGCAGTACGGAGGAGGGATGTATCTTATAGCCAACACTGACATTTTTTTTTATTAAGTAATACAAGTAAATTTGCGGCAGTTGGATACAGCAAGCCACGGGACTCGAACCCATTGTTGAGCACCTCTCAATGAGAGTTCTCAAAGCCTGCACACCTAAGTGTGTAGTACAATGAAGCACAAATAATACAATGAAGCAGCACACAAAACACAAATAATACAATGAAGCAGTGCGCAAAACACAATGAAAAAACCGCATTTTCATTAGTAAAAGGCGGAAGCGAGTATCCTAGCATGAAGGCTATTCTAACTTAATCGGCATCTCCTTGCAGCAACCAAAAGGGCAACGAGGAGGAGAGGCAGCCGCAATTGTAGACTCATAGATTGCTTGTTGGTAGCGATCCACTTCGTCGTCCGACATGCCTTCGTCGTCATCATCATCGTCGAGCTCCTTCTTGCCCTTTCCACGAGGAGGAGTGGCAGGCTCTAATTGAGGCGGGATTGGCGAATACAATGGCGATTCGGGAGTCGCAGGGAGTCCCATCGACACCGGCGAGTGGGGAAATTGTGCGGGCGTCGCAGGTACGGCCTCGGGCGTCGCAGGGACCACATCCGGCGTCGCAGGGACCACATCCGGCGTCGCAGGGATTACTCGAGCTCTCAACGCATTGCCCCACGCATTAGTTCGAGCACGCCACTCATTAGCTCGACCTCTCCATGCAGTCATTTCCAGGTCTTCATCTTCTTCTTCTGCTCTGGGCGGTGTAGCAGGGACAAACACATCAAGTCTCGCATCAAGTGTCGCGGGCGTCGTAGGGGCGCCAAAAGGCAAACGGCGCTGCGCAGCCACGAAACCAGGGAACGGCACTGGTGCCGGATAGGCACCGAAGATTTCACGAAACGTCATATAAAGCGGCCTTGGCATCGGCGGAAGAGGGGGTATATTAATATTCTCAGCCTCAGCAAAGCCTTCTGGGCTAGGAATCAATGCCTCGCCGGCGATTCTGTTATTTCTTGCAGTGCGGAGCAAAAACGCGTTGGTCGGTTGAAAAAACACACGCCCGCGACGGACACCGGCACTGCGTGCCGACGCGCGACCGGCCCTTGCACTTGAGCGTCTTGTGATGGTCATTTTCTGATAATGCAACATATTTTTCCCTTGTATGAGTTCGACCGCAAAAAATTCCCATTGATTTTTTTTTTAGGGGCTACCAGTACGTAAAAACATACGTAACACTGGTGGTATAATAGGGTCTTGAACCCAATGTCGGCATGGCTACCGATTATACCTCTGATTTTTTTTTCCCTCATGATTTTTTTTTTCCCTCTGATTTTTTTTTTCTTCCCTTCCATACAGTAGGCTGACCCCCCCCAACCGGCCTCAATTGCTTTAGGTCGTTGCTGTGACCGCGACATTCCTCTGACCTTGACCGTTCGAGTCTGGGTTCGAAACCC
>Ga0181346_1000681_pt1 | contig 14961 bp, 15 predicted proteins | sample Su13VDMM15DN_FD_130100 | JGI IMG/M metagenome (GOLD analysis project Ga0181346, IMG submission 130100) | Freshwater viral communities from Lake Michigan, USA - Su13.VD.MM15.D.N | ecosystem: Environmental > Aquatic > Freshwater > Lake | place: USA: Michigan | collected 2013-07-15 | reverse complement strand
TATTGAAAGAGATTCAATCGCTCAAAGATAGAATTGATTTCTTGGAAGCTTGGTGTCGTGAAGTTAGAAGCATGACACTTTATACTAAATAAAAGGTAAAACATGAATAAACTTGTTTGGGACTGCTATGTTGCATTTATCGTTTCTGTCATCATCATGATAATCATGCTACTATTTGTTGCAGGAATGTCTGGTTGCACAGTAAATATTACCCTAGCTCATACCGAGGGAACAACACATGATCTAGTTGACACTGCACAAACAGCATCACCTGATGTATCACCTGAATTAACCATACCAGCGAGTTTACTATGAAAAATATATGCCTATGCATACTTCTAGCAACTTTATGCTATAACTTTTCTGCAAATGCATGTGACAAATGCAGAGAAGCAATCAACTGCCGGCTATATCACTACAATGTCGTGATCAATGATTTGGACAAGAAAGGCACTGATCCAAAATCATCACTATATCTCTATTTGCTTGGATGCAGGGATAGTCTGAGCTTTGCTCAACAGCAAATTATCACGAATCACGAGAAGGAAATTCATTGATTCTCGAGTGAATTTGGTGTGAGATCAACATCAACTGTTGTATCACTCTTGATTTTGGCCTCTATTAGCTCTTCCACAACATTATCATGTGGATACCAAGTATAGTGGCTGGCTAATACAATTGCGAAGGCTGAAGCTGTTATTGATGATAGCTTCAGCCATTTTGAATTTGTCCAGAGTTCTTTCATTTTTCCTAAAACTACAATTTTAAAGGTTATTTTAATGAATCCAAAAAAATTTGCTTTTGAATTTCTTTTTGCTCTACTTGGAACTGCTTCTTTTTTTCTATTTTTCTATATTTTTCTTGTGATGGATGAAAGTTTTATCTTTGGTTAAATGAATTCAGTAATTTTTACAAAACCTTTTGTACCAGCACCACCAGTTAACCCAGATCCTAATGGGTTTGTAATTGCTCCCCCCCCTCCTGCTCCATATCCTTGAGCCGCTGCACCTGCAACTCCTGCTCCATTTCCTATGGCACCTCCGCCAAAAGGTGAGTTTGCTCCACATCCACCTAATCCCATATTTGTATTAGGTATTCCTACGCTTAATCCGCCATTTGCTCCACGAACATTAAAACCATTAGAAGCTACCACTCCTCCTGAACCTCCATAACCACCCAAAAGGCCTTGAGCTAAATTAGTAGCTGTAGATCCGGATCCTGCCGAGCCTCCTGCTGCGGACATGAGAGTTGATCCAAAAGATGTAGTTCCTCCATTTCCTCCCGCTGTTCCTGTAGCTCCTCCTGCTCCTGCTGCTCCAATGGTAACAGATTTTGATGCACCGATAGTTGCTGCCGTAAATAGGCCATAGGCATATTCTCCTGCACCTCCACCTGGTGAAGATGACATTTGAACGCCAGAACAACTAGAAGTCCCACTACCACCGGCGCCTCCGCCAACCATTTCAACAATGCAATATTTCATATTTGCTGTTGGTGTATAAGTACCATTCACGCTAAATAATTGATTTACTACGCTTGTAAATGGTGTTGATGCAACGTCTATATTTATTGTACCAGCTCCTCCTGTGACAGTAATCGTACCACCTGTTGATGTTATCGATGCTAGGACTGGATCAACACCCGTTGAACCTATCAGCAATTGCCCGTTAGTTGGCTGTGCAGTGACTGTAACAGCTCCAGTACCAGATCCAAGCAATATACCACCATCTGTTAGTGTGTTAGAGCCTGTGCCTCCATTTGGTACTGTTAGAGGATCAATCAATTCTAAACTACGGAAATTCACATCGCCGTTTCTATCCCACAAAAATTCTACTGTTTGAGCTATTTGTATCTCATCTAGAACAGGGGACGTAGCAAGTGTGTTTTTCGTACGTGTCCATCTGATTAGATATAATCCACCTGCACCCGTCACCCATCCCGCTATATCTGCTATTTGCCAAGCAATTTCACCAGAGTTTCTTAAGCCGTTTGTTCCGTCGATGGGGCCAAATGCTGCCCATGTTCCAATTCCAGTAGAATATTCGAATGTTGGTGCTATCCCAGAACCTGATGCCACTGTAGTTAAAATGACTTCGATTTCTTCAAATTTTGCTGCATCTCCAATTGTCATGGTGTCGTTATCTGCTACGAAGGCTGTTATACCACCAGCTCCACCGCTAGCTAATGCAGCTGTAACGTCTACAGCTATGTTTAGTATGTTATCAGCATTAACAAGAGTACCTGACGATTGAGAAGCAACTCCAATGTCAACCCCAACTTTCATTCCAGCTTTTACAACACTATTCAATGAAGTACTTAGAACTTCTAAACCAAAAATTTCACCACCAACTGCTGCTGTCTCGTCTATATTTATTGAGATGACGGCATCTTCTTCTCCAGATCCCAATGCTCCTGTTGTGTACACGATATCAATAGCTTTTACGTCAGTGAAACCTGCTGCATTAACATCAATTTCTAGTGCGTGATCATCATTTTCAGCTGCTGTATGAATGAAGTCAACGTTACCTACGACATCAAGCGTGTTTGTTGGAGCATTCGTTCCAATACCCAGGCGATTATTTGTTTCATCCCAAAATAGGTTAGCATTATCTTCATCTAAACTGGTTCCATCCCAGAATATGACAGAACCAGCTGTAAAGCCACTTGCTAAGCCGATTGTTATTGTTGAACCTGATCCTGATGTGTTTACTCCACCACTACCGAGAAAATTCCAATTACCCATTGATGGGTTTAGTGCTCCCCCTGCGTCTCCTGTAACTGTCTGGCCTGCTCCTGACGCATTTAAAGTAACAACACCTGCTGCTACCGAGAAGTCTCCTGAATCAAAGCTTGCAATACCTTTATTTGTTGTAGAAGCGTCTTCACCAGCTATTGTAACTGTTGACACTCCGCCTGATACATCAATCCCTTCACCACCTACAATTGAAAATTGATTTAACGCAGGTGTTGCTGTTCCTGAATCAGTAAGAATCGATGTTGGAATTGCTGGCTGCTCTGAAACATCAAAATTAAATGTAATCGTGTTAGACGATCTAACAGTATCAATACCATTTGATCCACCAAGCAAATCCCAGTTTCCAGCTATTGGTGAGGCTGCCCCGCCTGAATCTGCTGTTAGTGTTAAGCCTGACCCTGATGCATTAAGTGTGACTAGTCCTGCTGTCACTGTAAAATCAGTCCCATCAAAACGTGCTATCCCTTTGTTTGTTGCAGTGGCATCCTCACCAGATATAGTGACTGTTGTGCTAGGGTCAGTACCAGTTACATCAATGCCTTCACCACCAACAATAGAGATAACACCTGTAATAGTCGGGCCAACTGCTGGTGCACCATCATCTGTTAGAAATTCTTCAATACCAACACCTGCACCACCACCAACAAGCTGGACAAATCCAGATGTGACTGTAAACATGGTATTATCAAATGCTGCAATACCCTTGTTTGCTGCTCCTACTGTGGCTCCTGCTGTGGCATCTTCTCCAGATATGGTGACTGTATTACCAGAGCCAGATGTGTCGATGCCTTCGCCACCTACTACTTCCAATACGTTTACTATTGGTATGGCATTTCCAGAATCCGTGTCAAATGTGGTTGGGATTTGGGGATTTGCTGCTTCTATATCAATAACTCCAGCCTGACTGATAACTACCTCCAGAGTTTGCCAGTATTGATTTTACAAATCAAAGTTTGGCTAACATTAAATTTTTTTGCTATTTTTAATTGTGATAAACCCGACTTTAGCATCTCTCTTATTTCTTTAACACTTTTCTGATTTAAAAGATTTGCCAGGTCATCAGAATTGACTTTTCGGGAGCTACCCTAGGCTAATCAAAATATTATATTCCTTGCGTGTTTAGGACTTGTCCTTGTTGGAATGACATTCTTATCTCGTTGTCGTTAAAATTTGGCTATACTCAAACATGTCTATAAATGAAAATCTTGCTGTTGTTCCTGCGCTTTTAACCATTTGAAATGCAGGAGCCACTTCTCTTCCCGATGCGGTTGGTATATTTGTAGATAATGGACTACCAGAAACCTCAACATCATCAATGTAAAAACTCACTGAAGTTGCTGCTGCATTCACTACAATCATGTAATTATGCCAATTGGTATCAAATGCTGTTGATGTGTTTGTGTTAGTCTGTGTTGAGTTATTGGATGTATTAATAGTCCAATTTCCTGAGTTAACTCCATGGGAATATTCAAACCAGCATCCATTGGGAATTGTACCACTTGCAACAATATCAAAAAATCCCCATCGAAGAGTATATGTTTCAGTTCCATCTGAAAGTGTTGGGGCATATGAAACCCATCTCATATTTATGGGACCACCACCCAATAAAACACATCCACTTCCTGAACCAGAGTTTAAAGATAATGAAGGAGATGATGATGCGGATGTAGATGTACTTATTCTAATACATGTTGGGTGAGTTGGATCACTTAATGTTGTGTTACCTGAAACAAGTCCTGCATTACCAGTACCAGCCCACGCAAGACGGCCGAATATAAAACCTTCAGAACTATAAAAATCGTCACGTAAATGGATATATTTGCATGGATCTAGCCATAATGGTATTGATCCATTACTTCCTAAATTTTCATTTGGAAATGTATCTATTGCAAGTTTTGAAAATGTATTCGTCCCAGAAGCATATAACATATTCCCAGTGGTGTAAGTCGTTTGAGAAGTTCCCCCCTCTAACTCATTTAATGGTTTTCCAGCATATGCCATATTTACCTTGCCGTCACTAAAATTTGGGAATATTCATAATAATCTAGAAGGATATTTCTAACATTTGTACCCGCTGATTTCAATATTTGCACAAAAGGCCCAACCCCTGAATTTGCACCAGCAGGCAATGTAGCAGTTACAGGAGAATTTGCAACTTGAGAACCATTGATATAAAATCCTACGCTTGTACAATCAGAATTTATTCTAATTTCCATCAAATTCCAGTTTGTGTCCGCAGCTGTTGAAGAATTTGTTGTGGTGGTTGTTCCTGAAGCAACTCGACTTATCATTTGCCAATTTCCGGAATTTGATCCATGGGTATATTGAAAATAGAGAGCATCACGATTTGGCATACTTGAATCACTACCAAATCCTAATTTTATCGAAAAAGTGTCTGTTGCATCAGATAATGTTGGTATTTTTACCAGGAGTTTTAGAATTGCTGGTCCTCCCCCTGTTCCATATGTACAGGTATAAGTACCACTATTTAAAAATATAGAATATGTTGTTCTATCATTTGTAGCGGCTGCTGTAGTTACATTAATTATTCCTGGATGTCCAGATTCAATTAATGAGGCAACGGCAGGATTTGCGGTCCCTGATCCAGTTAATGTTACATTCCATCCTTGATTTGATACAGTGTGACCAGAAATAAAATCATCATTATAATAGATATATTTCAGATTATTTCCATAAACTGGAAGTGCTCCATCACTAATGACTTCAGTGCAAGGAAATGTGTTTATTGGAAGCTTACTTAATGTGTTTGTCGCACTCGCGTAAAGGGTATCACCAGTCGTTAGGGTTGTTTGATTTGTTCCTCCCTCTAATTCATTTGCTGGTTTTCCGACGAATGCCATTATCTTGAACTCGTTAAAATTTGTGATAAAATGAATAAATCTAATAAAAAAATTCTTGAATTTGTCCCAACAGTTTGTTGAAACTTAAAAAATGGGCCAACGCATTGTCCTGAAGATGTTGGAATATTAGTCGTTATTGGACTATTTGTTACTTCCGTTCCATCAATCTTAAATGATACACTCGTTGCTGCTGCATTAACAATGATTTCATAATTATGGTAGTTTGTATCAACAGTAGTATTTGTATTTGCTGTGGTTACCGTTGATGCTTGTGATGTGTTGATAGTCCATTTGCCACTATTTACAGAATGAGTATACTCAAACCAGCATCCGTTTACAGGGGCTGTTGTTGCATCTGCATCACCCAATCCCATTTGCAATATTGTTGTTTGAGATCCGTCAGATAAATTATTTAGCTTACTGACCCATTTAATATGTAATTCACCACCACCCAACAGAATTGACCCATTACCTGCCGAATTATAAAGCATATAACAAGCAGTTCCAGTTGTAACAGTAGCTAAAGACATAAGCCCTGGATTTGTAGAGACTATGGAGCTTCCATTATTAGATGAAACTAATCCAACACTTAAACTTGTTTGCCAACCTAAGCAACTTCTAATGCTAGTAGTAAGAAAATCATCTACCATATAGACATATTTAAGGCCATTTTTCCATACAGGAATAGTACCATTCGTCCCAAGCAAATCACCCTGTTGAGTATCTATTGCTAATTTAGATAATGCATTTGTTCCAGAAGCATATAGCAAGTCCCCAGCAGCATAACTTGTTTGCGCTGTTCCGCCCTCAGTTTCTGGAATTGGTTTACCTTGAAATGCCATCGTTACCTTATATTATGCTAAATGTTGCGCCGTTATAGTAAATATCAACACTTCCACCATTCACGCTCAAAACATATGTTGCAGCGGATGTAGAGCCAATAATGTTAACACCGTTACCGCTGATAGTTATATTGTTTGTTGCGCAAGCTGCGGACTCATCTTTAATTGTCCAGACTTGTCCTGTGGTAAGACCAGCAGCAGGCATTGTAATTGTGCGTGCTGAAGCTGTAGATGTAACACCGATGATCTGGTCTGTGACAAGGACTGTGTATGAGATTGCTGTGCCTGTATATTTCTTGACTAGTCCGCCATTGAGTGATGTTAGGCCTGTCGCTGTCAATGTAGTTGTTGTTGTGAGTGAGCCTGGAGTTATAATATCTGCTGGCAAGCTGATTATTGGATCTGCTCCTCCTGACGAAACAATCTCATTAGCTGTTCCACTAACGGAAGTTACACTTCCACCACCACCACCTGAAATTGAACCCCCTTGCGACATATCTTACCTAACCTTTAGCTTTTCAATTTCATTAAACAGCTTCTCAATATGCTTGTCCGCAATAAAAGCAATTTTTTTTACCATATCAACTTCTCTCATCAGCCCATCAAAATCAACTCTATCAATATCTAGTCTCTTCTCAATCTCTTCTTTGACAAATTTAGCTTCAGAAGGTATTTCAAGAATTGATTTCTTCATTTCGTGTAGTTTTTCAAGGAATCTAAATTCAGCATCTTTGATTTCTTGTGATGAGACTAATCCAAGGGAAACAATACCTTTTTCTACTTTGGATACATTGTCGGATAGATTTTGTATTAGATTCTCAACAATCATGGCTTTTGATTGTGCTGAAATGCTTTTATCTACAAAACATCTAACCTCTTCCTTGATACCAGACTTGAATCTCTCTGTATCGTTCATGTAGCTATCAGATAGCTTTGAAAGAGATTTCAATGATTCCTCAAGTCTTTTAATCATCATATCTTTTTCAAGAATCTGTGATTCAAGCTTATTCATACGCTTGTTTGCTAATTCATTCAGCTCAACAATCTTTGCATTGGCTGCATTGATAGCTATATTCATGTTCAAGATGGAATCTTGGTGATTCTGTATCTCTTGCTGAAGAGCTAATTCGAATTTCTTGGCGTATGAATCTTTTATAATCATTAGTATATACACTCTACAAATACATCACCAGAGACTGGAGCTGTAATTTGTTTACAGGAAAATTGAGTTCCGACTGGCAATACAAACTTATCATCAAATTGTGCATTCTGGTTTGATTGCAAATCGTAGAGTCGAAAAGAACCAGCTGCAAGGAACATCTGATCCATTGAAGTGTCTACTGTAAAGTAGAGATCTCCAGCTGTGTTGTTAGAGATACAAAATGCTCTAACAGGATGCGTAGTTGGAGATCCTACAGAGGCATAAGCACCAGAGATTCCTCCGAATGCTAGACTTTTAATTGATTCGAAAAATGCTCTGGATGCCATGTTTTACCTCTATTCGTCTGAACAACAATCTGATTTAGCTTTAATTTCTTCTGCAATCGCTTCTTCTTCTTTTTGTGCTTTACCCATCCGTTCTACACTCCAACCCTTCATCTGCATTAATGCATCATGAAGTTGTCCAAGAGGTGAATCAGAGTCACAAACAAGCTTATATTTTCTTCCTTCGATTTCTACTTTTAGCACTGAATTTGCTTTGAGTTCTACTGCCATATTGTCACCTTAAATTTATGTTTTTGGATTAGACTGTGAATCTAACCCAAAAACATTTTTATGACAAGCGTACTTTTTACTATACACCACGAACGATGAAATAAGCAAAAGTACTAACATCTCCAGTCTCTTTTGATGCAGGAGTTCCAATAATCCTACTAGTGACTGTGAAACTTGTTGCATTTGAGATTGTATAGGTTAGTTCTCCAAGAGTAGTTGAAGCACCAGATGCAATTCTCGTTAAGAAAATATAATCTCCTGTCGCTATGTTTGTATTATTTATAACCGCTTCCCCAGCAGTCAGAGCACTGTTACCAGCCATATCTGTTGCTGCACCAGTCTTAATCTGGAGACCTTTTCCTGTAGTAGCAATCTGCAAGTGTGATCCAGTAGCTTTAACAAGTCCAGAACCAGCTTGTAGATTCAAGGAAGCTGCACCAGTTGTAGAACCAATAGTTACAACGTTTGCAACTGCACCTGATGCAATGTTTACTGTTTTAACACCAGTACCAGCATTCATCAAGTTCATTGTCTGTGCACCTGTACCACCACCAATTGTGATTGTACCAGTGTTTGCACCAGAAGCAGAAATTCCATAGGTAGAAGCTACGTTACCTTCTAAACTAAAATTACCAGTACCAACAAGCAACGACATAGAAGCTGCACCAGAAACAGTACCAACCGTTACCACGTTTGCAACTGCACCAGTAGCAATATTCACAGCTTTAGCTGATGTTGCTCCTCCAGCAATATTTACTGTTGTTGCACCTTCTCCAGCACCAATTGCGACAATGTTTATTCCTGAAGAACTTCCAAGTGTCATTGTTCCAGTTTGAGCTGTACCACCAATTGTGATTGTTCCAGAAGTTGTTGCTGCACCAACTGCATAAGTTGAAGTAGCCGCTCCGTTTAATGCGAAGTTTCCAGTTCCAACTAGCATACTGATTGATGCTGCTCCTGAAACAGAACCAATTGTCAATACGTTGGCAACTGCTCCTGTACCAATATTCACTACTTTTGCAGCTGTGGCTCCTCCAGCGATGTTAACTGTAGTAGCACCTTCACCAGCACCTAATTCAACAATATTGACTCCTGATGATTTACCAAAAGTATGGATACCAGTTTGCGCTGTACCACCAATAATCACTGTTCCTGTAGTAGTTGCAGCACCAATGTTGTAAAGTGAAGTTGCAGCACCGTTTACAACGAAGTTGCCTGTTCCTACGTTGATAGCTACAGCTGATGCTCCAGTTACGTTACCAATTGTAATTGTCTTAGCTACTGCTGTACCAATCGTGATAGAACCAGTACCAGAATCAATCGCTACTGCTGTAGCACCTGTTTGGTTACCAATGGATACGTTATGAGCAATTGCATTTGTACCGATGTTTAATGCACCTGTACCACAATCAAGAACTAGGCTTGTAGCACCTGAGCTGTTACCCATTGTGATTGTTCTAGCTGCTGCACCTGTTCCGATGTTGATAGCTTGTGCTACTGCATCGTTACCAATCCCAATTGCTGCTGCGGATGAATTAATTTCAACTGTTCCTGCACCATCGATATCAACCTTATCAGCTGAGTTTAGGCGAATATCACCAGATCCTGTGGATGAAACGATAAAGTGGCCAGTACCGACGTTAACTGCTACTGCTGTAGCACCAGATACGTTACCAATAGTGATTGTTCTAGCTGCTGCACCAGTTCCAATGTTTACTGCTGCTGTGTCTGCATCGGAAGCTAAATTAAGAGCTGTACCAGCTGTCAAGATTGTGGCACTTGCAGCTGCTGAATAGAGACCGCTAGATGAAAGGGTTGTAAATGCTCCTGCTGCTGGTGTTGATCCGCCGATTGCTGGAGGTGCAGCTAATACGCTTCCTACTTTTAATGGTGTCATAGCAACGTTATCATTTGTTACTGCTAATGCTTCTGCTGTAGTTGCTAATTGACCAATACCAGATACAGTCTCAGACCAAGCAGGTGCACCAGCAATGGCTAGAGCGTCAGCATAGAATTTAGTAGCGACAGGATAAGCAATAGACGATGTGCCTTCTGTAAGGTAAACAACCCCTTCAATTGCTGCTGTTGCTGAAGGAACTAATCCACCTACTGCACTAGCTAGTGTTGAAGGGCTGATATATAATGATTCTGATACTCCTGCTGCTGCTTCTACAGAATTTGCAGCTCTTACTTCTCCTGTAAGTTTTTGATTAGATTGCTGAGACGTGTAACTTGTTGGACGTGCGAATTTAGCCATTATAGACTCCTTGTTGATGATTGATTTGATTTCATCTTAATCTTTTTAAATTCGAATGCAAATATATTCTTGATTTGGCATGATAAAATTTAAACAATTGAATAAGTCACCTATGAAAAATGAAGATATCACTCGCACAACTACTTTCCAACTTCCATTCAAGCTTCTCACTGAAATTCGTATGATGTGCTTATTGACTGATACGAAAATGGGTGAATTTATTCGTATATCTATTAGAAATGAAATCAAAAGGTTAAAATGTCATTCGACTCAAAAGAATGGAGAATGAATAATCTCTATCGAATTATCGATAGGAATAGCGATTCAATTAGATTTGAATTGAATTCAGTGCAAAAAGATGTACTTCACAATCTGCATAATAGGAACATAATTTTGAAGGCCCGTCAGTTGGGTATGTCAACATTTGCTGTTCTATATCTACTTGACGAAGTGATTTTTACTAAAAACTTATCAGCAGGAATCGTATCTTATAGCCTCGAACATGCACAACATATCTTTAAGAAAATCATCGGACATGCCCTGGATTCATGGTTACCTAAAATTTCATCTTTGGCAGAAGTCACACAAAGATCAGCAAGAGAGGTTACCTTTGCCAATGGATCATCATTGCGTGTCGATACTACACTCAGGGGAGGTTCATATCCTCTTGTGCTTGTGTCCGAATTTGGCAAGACTTGCGCACGTAATCCACAGAAAGCAGAAGAAGTTATCACGGGAACGCTACAGGCAGTGCCTGCGAATGGCTGTGTGATCATAGAAAGTACTGGTGAGGGTAATAGTGGATTCTATGTTGATATGGTCACACAGTCCAGCCAAAGAGGAAATGAGAGCCTATCTAATCTTGAATATAAGCTTTTCTTCTACAATTGGACAATGGAACCAAGCTACGTCTTACATGATAAGGTAACCTATGATGTCACTCTTACTGATTACTTTGATAAAATTGAGAAAGAAACGGGTAAAAAGATTACTCAACCACAAAGAAATTGGTATGCGATACAAAGCAAGGTACTTGGAGATAAGATTAAACAAGAATTCCCATCTAACGTGTCAGAAAGTTTCCTCTCATCATCAGATGCCTACTACTTTGCAGAATCAATTGCCAAAGCCTACCAAGACAATAGATGTCTATATACCTCTATATATGACGCTCTATTGCCAGTTTACGTTGCCATGGATATTGGGTTGAATGATTTGACTGTGATGGTCTTCTTTCAGCTTGCCCATGGTGAAATCAGAATCATTGACTATTACGAAGACAAAAACAAGGATGTCCCTTTCTATGCAAAATTTCTTCTCCAAGACAAAAAATATCATTATCACACTATTTTCTTGCCTCATGATTCCGTTAAGCGTGACCCTCTTGATATTGATAACTCTTATGAGCGTGATTTTAGGCGTCTGTTCTCATCTACTGGTACTAAGTTTCATGTGCTTAAAAAGATGGATAAGCAGATGCAAATATCTCATGCTAGGATAAAGTTAGATAGATGTGTTTTTAATGTAGCTAAGGTAAAAATTTATGTGGATATGCTTTCAAAGTACAGGAAAAAATGGAACGAATCAACTGGTAGATATTTGGATGAACCGTATCACGATGTCTCCTCAAACTATGCAGATTGCCACCAATATATGTGTCAAGGAGTCCATCATCTTGAAACTATAGGTAGTCAATCAGGAGCATTGGAAAAGCATAAACAGGCTGTAGAATCTAGAAATAGAAGAGTATTGTAAAGCCGTTTTACATGAAAAGCACGATGGTGGTCACTTTTTAAAAAAAAACGAACAAATAGCGAACATAGTCATTGATTAAAAAAACCGCTTGTCGTAACTTGGATTTTAAAGTTACCAAAAGTGTTTTCATGCTTGATGACAACGAAATTCGTGGTGAATTCCAACAAAACTATCGTTACGCTCATGATTATTGGGCACCCTTTGTCAAAGACGCTCAGGTATACACGTTAGCCTCTTCTGGATACACATGGAGTGATGACGAACGTAAAGCATTAATCAAAGAGGGACGTGAGCCAATCGAATATAATATTATTCGTCGGCCACTACAATTCTTCTCTGGATATTTACGTGACAATCTTAATCAGATTATCTATTCCCCTGTAGAAGGAAGCGATCAAAAGACTGCTGATCAATTCACAAAGCTATCATATTACATTTGGGACAAGGGACAAGGATATCCTACATTTCTAGATGCAGCTGATGAAGCTTTTAAATCAGGGATTTCACTTTGTGGAATTCAAATGGATTACTCTCGTGATTTTATCAATGGCGATATTTCTTTCTACAAAAGGACATACAACTCCTTTTATCTTGATCCAACATTTGAAAATATCTCTCTTGAAGATTGCAGTTTCGCGATCACTCGTGATCTCATTGATAAACAATACGCGAAACAACTTCTTCCCTTCGTTGATGCTAGCCAAATCGATGATATTACATTTGGATACCGTGATGATAAATTCATGCAATATCATCCAGAATTCACTACTTTTTCTAGAAAACGCAATCTCATAGCCTATGACCAATACTATAAGAGAATCACAAAGAAGCGTGAATTTCTTGTTGATCTTGATTCTTCCTACTATCGTGATATCACTGATTTAGATAAGGAAGAAAAAGACAAATTGAAGTTTGGACTTGGTAGATTACAGAGGATGAAACTAGATCCAGAAATGGATCAAAATGAAGTGCCAAATGTTGAGATAAGATCAGTTGATAGACCTTTTGTTGAACTCAATATTTTGCTGAATGGTCATAGAGTCTATTGCGGTGATGATAAAACAGGTGTCACAAAGACCTATCCATTTGTACCTATGATTTGCTACATGGAACCATCTATATGGATGCCATCACAACGTATTCAGGGTATTGCTGCAAGCAACTGGTCACTACAAAGACAGTTCAATAAGCGCCACATGAAAATCACAGACATGATGGATAGCACTATCTCTACTGGATTTAAGTATCTTGTGGGGACTGTCGATGATCCACAGGAAATGCAGCAATCTGGCCAGAACAAGTTAATTGGCGTAAATATTGAGAATAATCCAGTTGGTTTGGAAGCAGTTCAGCAGTTGAATGGTGGAGGTGCTAACCCATCACTCGTCGAATACCAGCAAGTACTAGATCAACTATCTCTTACTTTATCCAATGTCAACGAATCTGTGATGGGCATTGATGAGAAAGGTAACACACAGATCTCTGGACGGCTTGCTGAAGTTAGAATTGCTCAAGGATTGAGGGGCAATAGAAAGATATTTGACAATATTGAAACTGCTCAACAATGCCTTGGTAGCATTATCATGGAGTGCATTCAGTCAACATATCCAGCTGGTAAAATTGAAAGAATATTGGCTGAATCACCAACTGAACAATTCTATGAGAAAGAGTTTGAACAATACGATGCTGTGATTAAGCAAGGTGTTAGATCGAAATCTCAGAAAGACGCTTACTACTATGAATTGGTTAATCTCAAACGTGAAGGTATTGTTGATGTTCCTCAAGCGGAAATTATTAAAGCTCTGTCTATGGCTGGATTGTCAGATCTACAAGATGCAATCGAAGCGCAAGATGCTGCCTTAGCTGATGAAAAAGCACAAATGCAAGAGATGCAGAAGATTCAGATTGAAGCGATGAATGCTAAGAAAGAGGCTGATTTGGGCCTTGCACAAGAAAGAAAAGCTAGAGTCATTAGTGATTTGGCTCTTAAAGATGAAAGAGAATCAGAAGCAACTGAAAATCGTGCTCAGGCAGCACTAGCAAGAGCTAAGACAATATCAGAAGTAGGTTCAATGAATGAAGAACGCATTATGAAAGTTCTAGCCTTTGTCAACGAACTGGAAATGCAGGAATCAGCAGATCAAGAAGAGCAGAAAGATCAAGTAGGACAGCAAGCTCATGCGATCAATATGGAAACAGTGGGATCAGCTGAGAATATGCAACAACAAGCGATGCAGCAACAGCAGCAATCGGAACAACAAAACATGCAAGAGATGAACCAAGGAGTTTAATCATGGCATACGGAAAACCTTCGAGCTCAGGTTCGATGAATAGTGGAAAGGGGCTTTGCTCTAGCAAAGACAATCCTATGAAAGCACCTAAACAAGTGGCTCCAATGATTGGGCCAGGAATGAATGCTGACCAGAAGAAAGCGAATATGCTTCTTCAGAAAGCACAAAAACAACAAGACAGCCTTCGTGGCAAGTCTGGGATGTAATCATGACATCAATGATGCAGTGCGCTAACTCAGGTTTAATTTTACCACGTCAATTCGTTGACGAAAAGACCGCATTGAAGAAATTGATTCATGATTATGTAGAGAAGTGTTTAACACAGTTTCAGGGAATCAAAGGAACATATTTTTTGACATTTCATGCCAAATTTGATCCGATGAATCCAAGCAACTTTAATATTGATGCTCCAAAGATAACTAAGAAGATTCCTCCCTTCTTAAGCAATTCCATGGTTTGGTGGGTTGGCAACATTAGAGGTTTA
>Ga0181346_1000677_pt1 | contig 15040 bp, 25 predicted proteins | sample Su13VDMM15DN_FD_130100 | JGI IMG/M metagenome (GOLD analysis project Ga0181346, IMG submission 130100) | Freshwater viral communities from Lake Michigan, USA - Su13.VD.MM15.D.N | ecosystem: Environmental > Aquatic > Freshwater > Lake | place: USA: Michigan | collected 2013-07-15 | reverse complement strand
TTAGCACCTGAACCATACAAAATACCAAAAGAAATAGCTTTAGCACTCTGACGCATATTGCCGTATTTTTTCTTTACATCTTCAACATCGCATGGCAAATCAAATACCATTTTAGCAATAGTTGAGTGGAAGTCTCCTCCACTAGAGAACACTTCTTGTAGTTTCTTGTCGCCGCTTAAAACAGCTGCATAATACATTTCTGCTGTAGTCAAGTCTTGCGAAACGATCTTAAAACCCGCTGGAGCTTTAATGCAACCTTTGATAATAGGATTGTCGCGAGGTATTTGCTGAGCGTTGAACTTCCCAGAACTACTAAGCCTACCGCTAGTAGTAAATATAAGATTAAAATTTGTACGTATGCGACCATCGCGGTCAAGCTCTGGTAAAATCTTTGAAATATAGGTATTTTGTATCTTTCCAAGTTGTCGTACTTTTAAAATTGCCGCAGGGAGTGGGTGCTCCTCTGACAACTGTTCAAGTACCTCTGCATCTGTTGAGATTGCACCTGTAGCAGTTTTCTTTCCAGTGGGGGATAAACCAAGATAGTCAAAAAGAACAACCCGTAACTGCATAACACTATTGGGATTAAAGATCTTTCCAGTATCTTGCTCAAAGCGCTTAACTTCTTCAAAACCATACACCACCTCTTTAGCTTTTGCAATTTGTTCATCAAGATACAGATTAGCAGCAGCCATTCTTTCTTGACTAATAGGAATTCCTACTTCTTCCATATCCATTAAAAATAATGTGCCAGGAACTAAAATAGTTTCGTATACATATCGCAATTTATCATTGGCTTGTACGATAGGCCAAAATTTCATGAATAAGTCGTAGGTTACAGCAGTATCAATACTAGCATAACGACTAATAGTATCAAATGGAATGAGATCGTAAGTAAAGTCATCTTGTAAAATGCCGTTTTGGGCACAATACGATTTCTTAAAGTCGTCCAATTCACTGTCGTAATCTCCATAATCTGTATACTTAAGTGCAAGTGCCTTTAAGCCGTGTGAATCAGTTTCATCTAATACATAGTGCATAACCATTGTATCATGAACTTTTTTACGATTAAATGTTAATCCTAAATGATAAGATAGCATTTTATAGTCAAATTTCATGTTATGGAAAACAATAGTAAAAGTATCGCAAATTTTCTGCAATAACTCTACAGAGTTTTCATCCATAGCATCACACAATATGTAACGACCATGCTTAGATTTATAACTAATAGAGACACCAAGCACATACCCATCACGTGGATATAGTCCTGTTGTTTCTGTGTCTATAGCTACATAGCCTTGGGCATTTTCAAGAACTTCGGTTAAAAACTCATAGGCTTCATCTGGATTATTAATACCTTTAAAATTGCCTTCGGTTGCAGAACGTAATGTACCTTCTACATATTTATGAATACGATCACAGGCACGTTGAAAGTCAGGTTTACCTTCTGGTTTAAAAGCCAGCATTGCAGGATTTGAAATAGCAATAAATTTGTCTGCAACTAATTGACCAGCCATATTAGTTACTGAAGTAATTTTAGCGTACTCTTTGGCAGCTTCTGCACCTATAAGAATAACGTAGTTATATGGGCTTAAATCTATTTCTAAATCTACATCTTTTTTAAGTAGTTTAGTAATAGGAATCGAACTCATATGATAGTGATCGAAATCAAAGTTAAAATACTCTTTATACCGAGTACGATTAGGGGCTTTATCAATTAATGCAATTTTCATTTAATACTTTCTTATAGCGTATTTAGGCTATTTTGTTATATATTCTGCAATTGAATTTACATCGTCTTGTGATAGTTCACCTGGGTCACTTCCATCAGGCAATTTAACAATCTCAACAATAAAATTCTCAGCTTGGATTAGGGGTTTTAATGCTTTGGCAGCTTTATCGCCTGCCTCGTCACCATCAAATAAAAGATATATATGAGTAATACCTTGTGCTTTAAACGGCAATAATTTTTGTTTTGTGTCATTTTGTAAAGTGTTTGTGCCAAAAGCACACACTACGTTTTCTAAACCTTTGTCATAAAGATTTAACATATCAAACACACCTTCTACAATTACCATTGACTGATAACCACTAGGGAGATGTGCGGGAAACACAGGCATAGTAACACCACTAGGGTAGTTAATATATCTAGGATTTCCATTAGACAGGGTATGCCTGCCAACAAATACTACTATTTTACCAGTAATATCTTTAACAGGAAAAATAATTCTGTCCTGTAGTTTTTCAACTATGTTTGTGTAAAAAGCCCCAAAGTATTTTAACGTTTGAGGACTCACTCCACGGAACTGCTTCAAGTAAGGGGTATGACCACTAGGTAGCTCAAGCCCGATGTGACTCGTTTTTAGTTCATTCAATTTTTCCTTGAGAGCCGCAATTTTCATTGGTACAGGGTTAGTAAAAACCCCATAATATTTGAATAAATTAGTTTTAAAGCCGCAACTGAAGCAATGAGCAACACCAGTAACACGATCTACCCGAAAACTTGGATTGGAATCCTCGTGATCTGGGTTTAGGCATTTAATTAGGTAGTCGCGACCTGACACACTAAATGCTAGCCCATTTTTGTTGATTAGTTCTAGTACTGGATCGCTCATTTTAGTTCCATGGTAAGTCAGATGCTGTGTCGTTTTGTTTTAGATCAGTGGTATGTGCTTTCTTCCCCGCTTTCTTAACAACTTCCTTAGCGGCTGGTTTATCCACTGATTGTGGGCTAATGCGTAAAGTGTCCCAGTCAATCGGGCACGTAAATGCCATTTCCTTCCCGCCCCTAATTTTAGTTGTTTCGAACGAGATAGCATTAGTCTCCTTGTCGTGCGCTTCCATTGTAAGGGCAATATCCGACGCATCCAGGATGCCTTTGGCAAATCTAGCCTCACCTGTGGCATCGATCTGGTACGGAGATACAAGAACGATCTCATATTTACGAGCGAGGTTCTTAAGCTTTTTCGATATTTCAATTTGTGGTTTCCAGTCGTATTGATCTGTACCTTCTAGTACAATTTGATTAAGGTAGTCAACTACTACAACTTTCAGCTTATCACCAAACTTTGCTTTGGCTTTGCCAATATGCAAGTCGATTGAGCTTAGGGTCAAGTCTCGGTCATCAACAATAATCATTTGATTGTCTACTTTAAGTAGATGATTTCGTACTAAGTTTTCTTCGAATTTAAATCTGTCTCTATGACGCATAAATTCTGTAACAGTAGTATCAGAGTCTTGGAACATTCCTGCTCTAGCTTTTACTACTTTAAGAACTTCATCGTCTGTTAATTTGTGTTGTTTTAAGTTTTGTAGGTTCACATTAGCTAAAATAGCTAAGTTGCGTTCCATAGTTTCTTGTGCAGTCATTTCTATTGAGAAGTAAATGCTGCTATTACCAGATTCATACTGATTAACAAAGATATTACTACTAGTAATAGATTTGCCAGATCCACGCTTTCCTCCGATGAGGATGAGTTCCTGTCGAGCCACGCCACCAAGCACAGCGTCAAAAGTATTATTAAGACCCAAATAAACACGTTCTTTCTCCAAATCTTCAGGATGACGGAACATCATCATGTCAGCCATTGTAAATACTTTCTCACTAGTGTGAGTCTTTTCTTCAATTGTTAGTGCAATATTTGCTAAATTGTCTTTTATTTCGTCGGAATCGTAAAGAGGTAGCTTGTCTACAAATTTGTCTAATAATTTTACCGTTTCATTTTGTGTATACTGATCTATTAGCGCATCAAGCGCTACTTCAGCTGAAACATCAGGAACCTCGGTTAACCGAAGGGTTGCTAACGTTTTAGACGCCGAACCCTCCCTTAGGGTTAGCTCAAGATCGTCAAACGACGGAATGGCACTGTATTTCTCGTAATACTTATTTATAGCACCATACAAGGAAGAGTATGCAGCGTCTAGAAATACTAATTTAAGTTTAGCCCAGATATCTAGGTTTCTCTCAGTTAGTAATTTATTTAAGACTACTGCGGATGTATCCAAGATTACCCTACTTTCGATTCGTTATCTATAATAACTTGGTCAATAATTTCTGTAACTTTATAGAGAACAGACTCTCTTAATTTTCTAATATCTTTTTGATAAGCAGTATCTTTATCAAACAGTAGACTCAACTGCTCATGCGTAATTAATTGTTGTAAGCCAAAATAGATATGATCATATGCTAGTGTTGATTCAGGCATAATTTCTATTTGTACAGCTTTGCCGTAGTTATGAACGGCTTGTTTGACAACTTCTTCTACTGTAAAGGAATCGTTGTCATGATATGTAAGTGTAACTTTCATTTTCGACTCGCTAAAGTAAAAAAGGTCGGGAGCTTTTAACAACTCCCGACCAATCGTTTATAAAACTAAATTAAGCAGCAGCTTTGGCTTCTGCTTTGGCTTTCTTAGCAGCACCGTCATAGTCAGCGACTTTGATGCCACGACGTGTTAACAATGTGCGAAGACCGCGTTCTGTTTTGTCAACAGCTTTAGCAATGTCAGCAACAGTCATACCAGCGATCGAAGCACCTAAAGCGGTAACAGGATCAACTGTCTCTTTTGCATGAGAAACACGCTGTGCGGGAATCTTAGCAATTTGACCTTTGCGTGTCAGACTCAAAGCCTTGCCACGTACAGAAGCAACTGTCTTGTTCAATGCACTGGCAATATCTTCGATAAAGCTACCTGCATCAGCCATAGCAATAAACTTAGACTCTTCAGCTTCAGTGTATGTACGAGCTACTTCAACTTTTTCAGCAGGCTTAACAGCACCTGTCAATTCCAAAGCAAGCAACTTACCTTGAATTTGTTTTGCAGAAAAACTACCGCCAGCAAATGCTTCGGCAATTTCTTTGTATGTTAAAGCACCAGTGTTGTTTACAACAAAGTCTGACAAGTCAGCGCTTTGCTCAGGAGTAAATGCGCTAACTTTTTCTTTAGCCATTGAAGCAACTTCATAGTCCATTTGGCGGAGCTTAGAAGCAACAGAGCGAGTTGTGAAACCCAATGTTTCGGCTGCCCGCTCAACTGCATCAACTGTAACTGGAGACTGTCCGCCTACCATGTTAGTTAATTGTGCAACTGCGTCGTCAGACCATTTTTTTGTTTTTTCAGTCATTTTTTATTTCTTTCAAGAAATTATTTAAGTTTGTGATAATTGTAATACCGAGAGACTCGGCTTTTTTGCGTTTTGTACTACCCTTATCTTCTTCATCAACTAAATAATCTGTAGCCTTAGTTACAGATTCTACTGGAGTGTAGCCTGCCTCTTCTAATGATTTGTAGGCTTCTGATTTAGTTTTATAAGAAGATAATTTTCCTGTGATACAAATAGTTTTTTGATTGCTATTTGTACTGGAATTCTTTTGAGATTTAAACGAGAAAGGCAAAAACTCTCTCATCTCTTGGAAATCAGTCTCAAGCCAAGCAACTAAGTTTTGAGTAACTTTGTCACCAAGTCCAGCTTGCTTGCAAGTAGTGTAACTGATCTCGTCTACAGATGTAACTACTTCACACAATTTCTTACTTGCTGTTGAACCAACCAACGGAATTGAAAAACTTACAATAACTGTAGCTAAGTCCGCAGATTTACTGCGTTCAATTTCATCTAACAGTTTTAATGCTACTTTTTCACTACCTAGTGATTCAACAACTTGTTCTGCGTCGAGATAAAACAATTCAGTAATATCTGATAGACCAAGCTTTTCCACTGTGCGAGAACCCATACCTTTAATTCCAAGCGTCTTACAAAAGTGTTCGAGCTTTTTATTTAACTGAGCACTGCAAGCTGTGTTTCTACAGAAGAGCTGATCGTTGACCAGTTCTAAAGTATAATTGCAACAAGGGCATTCGGTTGGTATTTCGATTCTCATAGTTTATTTATCAATTTAAGTATCTATTATACTAGATTAAGTTGCTTATGACAAGTGAAAATTTCTCTTGCCCTAAGCCAAAAATTCACGCGTCTACCTTATGTAGTATGCAAGGGATAATTTCACCCGATCTAATTACTGCTACCCTGTCTCCGATTTGAAGATCCAGCATTTCAATAAAACCAGGATTATTAAGTGTAGCCCTACTGACTAGAGCATCGCCAATATAAACAGGCTCAAGAATTGCAACTGGGGTAACTTTACCGCTTTTACCTACTTGCCATTCAACTGCTAGGAGGGTAGTTTCAACATGGGCTTGTCGTTCTTTTTTAGCATATGCACCACGAGGATGCTTGGCAGTATAACCTAAGTCTTGAAATACTTGTGTATCATTTACACGAAACACAAGTCCATCGCAAGGATATACTTTGTCTAAGTCAGGCTCGCTGATTACATTGAAACCATACTGCTTTAGTACATCTAGTTCTTTACGATAAGTTGTAGTAACACTAGGTTGAGCACCATAAGCAAAGAAACTTACTGCACGTGTACTAAACTCTGTTGAATCTTTTAAGTTAAGTGAACCTGCTGCATAATTACGAGCATTTTCAATATAACTTGGAGCAACAATCTCACCAGTAACTTGATAAATTCCTGAAATAGGAATTGTGTGTGGAACTAATCCAGTATGACTAAGAATTTTGTCTGTGATGAGCTGACCTTCAGTACCATCGCCACGAGTTAACGCACGTACAAGCGTGCCATCCACATACAGTAAGCTAATAGCAGCACCATCGAGCTTGGCAGTAGTAACAATGTCACTAATACCATCCAAAGGACGTTTTTGATCTTCGTCTTCATAATACTTTTGTAGTGAGTACATTTGATAAACATGACGCTCGACATTGCCGTGCTGCTTAGCACCAACAGCATTATATCCAATAGACTCTGCAAGCCTATCGAACTGGTCGTCACCAATGATCGGAGAACCACTATAGTAGGCTCGCGATGCTAGATTTAAATATTGTTCAAGTTTGTTCATAAGTATTATTATAACATTTTAAACTAAGCGATTCAAGTTTGTTTTTCTTTTATCTTGTCTGAGAAGTATTCAATAACTTCTTTACCTTCGGCTTGAGCACAAATGTCAAACAGTCCGTAAAGTAGGGAGTGAATATTTTCAATAGAAGCGGGGATTGATATACCTTCGCGACTAGGGACCCAGTCACCTTCGTAACTAAGGAAGTATTTTCGTAAATGAATGTAAATTACATCACGAAATTCGTTGACTACTAACTTAACTTGAAAACCTTTTTCCATGTTTTCTTCAATTAAACGTTCATAAAGAACAGCAGTTTCCATTAGATTCTAACTCCCATTTGTCTTAAGTGCTCTAGGCTTGCTAACTCAGCGGCTTCTTGGTAGGCATTTTGTTGCCATTTTTCTGCAAGTAACCAAACACGATATACAAAACCATGTTTAGATGTTTTTTGCTCAGCATCAATGCGCGCAGTAGAATCATAGCGTGAACTATAAACTACTTCGCCAATCTTGAATCTTTCACGAACTGCATCGTCTGGAATAAGTTCGGGATTAAAATAGCTTGACCCAGGTACACGAATTGGTACTGAGTTACCTTCTAAAATGTCTTTAATAAAACGACTGCTACGATAAGTCATTTTTGAGATAGCATCCACAGTTTCGCCATTTAAGTACTCTGAGATAATATAAACTTTTTCTTCTTGTGTTGCGGGCTTTCCACGTAGCTGTGACTTACGCTGTGATATACGCACTTGTTTTTGTTTATATTCTTCAATAATAGTACCAAGACGCGTAGTGTTATACGCCATACCTAACATAGCACAAGCGTCTTTTTTAGTAATTGGTTTTTTACCTTCTTCTGTAGGTTCAAGAAGACGAATAACTTTTGCAATATTTGCACCTGTCATCATTTCTTCTTCAGTTACTGAACGCTTGCGTGTTGCCATGTTATTCCTTTGATTTTAAGACGAAAAAAAGGCGACACAGGGCCGCCTTAAATTACTTCAAGATTGTTAAGAAGTATACAGCAGCTTTACCTGTGAGCTTGCTTAGAATGTCTTCATCGACTTCTTTACCTGCTGCTTCAATAGCTGCTTTGAGTTCAGCAATGCTAGACTCTTTTGACACACGTTTTGTGCCTTCACCGCTAGGTGCTTTTGTTTTTGTAGTAGAAGCGCCTGCTTCTTTTTTCACATAAACACCAGCTTGCACTAGTACCATGCGAACGCCATTAGGCGACATTTCAATTTCTTCTGCAATATCTTTGATAATTTCAGTAGAGGATTCAGGCGTTGGGCCTGCACCTTCGTATTTAGCAATTACTTCTGCTTTGAGTTCGTCTGTCCAAGTTGCCATGTTTGCTTTCTTTAATGTATTTCTTTGTTTGTTGATAAATTACCTGATTTAACTAAATCGTTTTCAATTAATGCGTTATAAGACGCCTCATACGCACAAACTAATCTGTATAAGTTAGAAGTTGGTATTAAACTATTTGGTAAATTATCAGGATCGGTTCGTGTACTAATACACATTTCTTCTATTTTACTACGAATTTGTAAACTTATTTTTACAGCTTCTAGTAATATTTCACTATCCCATGCTCTGAATTTAGACATAATCTGTTGTAATGTCTGACATTTGTGCTGGGATAAATCTACGATAGTTGTGCTTAAGGTCAAACTGTTCAAGCATTGCCATAGTTTGTTCATGCTGTGCTGATTTCAAGGTTGAAAAGTCACGGCAAAAAACTACAAACTCATCTTCTGGCATTTGTGAAACATCGATACCTTCAACAAATGTAGTAGGACCAACTAGTGGTAATACTGCACGCTTTGACTCAGTTCCGTCTGCTTTTGTATAAGTAAATTCTATGAAGTTCATGATAGGCTTTTCTTTCTTAAATTAAGTATATATTATACAACTTTTGCACTTTAGGGTCAAATCAAAATTTTTAAATTTGATTTTCTAATACCGCCCGTTCAAGACCAGTTTTAAAACGCTCAGCAAAGCTAGTTATAAAAATAGGTAATATACTAAAGGGGGCTGTAATAGTTGTTATAGTTATGTAAATTGCATAACTTAACCAAGTATTTTCAGTAAAAGTATTTTGTATATTCAGTTCTCGCGCTAAAGATACTGCTGGAACTAAAAATAAGTAACAGCTAGTAATACCTGTTGTTAATGCAAATAAGAGATATATTTCAATTATTTCCATATAAAGTTGCCTTTAGCATCGTGTGCTCTAGCACCCAAACTAAAGTTAACTCTACCTTCGATGACCCCCAACTTATCAGCATCAGGGCGATACATAAGTGCAGCGAACTGAACCTTTGGATTACTACTAAATAAGTCAGCACTAGCACGACCAGTAAATTCTTTAAATAATTTAGCTATTCGAATGTTACTATGACTCCATACTGTTTTAGTTGTAGGAGTATGTCTACGATACTTAATATTTGCTAATGCGTCTTTAATTTGTTCGTTATTAGGTTGTTGTTTTAGTATCCGTGTTAGTTTAATTTTGCGGTTTGTAGCCCAGCGTGTGCTAGATTTATACAATGCCGCATATGCTTGTTTAGCTTTACTTCCTGAAGATGCCATTAATTACTCCGTATCAAAATCTACTTCAAAATCGTCATTCCAAGAACTATATACGTATCCTTTAGTTTTAGATTCTGCGCGCTCTGTTAAACGATTAGCTTCTTTAACTGCTTCATTAACTCTTTGTACTTCTTTCAAAGCTGCAATCAGCTCTGGAATAGCTTCAATGTGTACTGGTACTTTACGCTTACAGCCATCAAAGATAACTACTTCGTCTAGTCCACCAGGGTTTGTTCCGTGTTGTACACCATAGTAGTACTGCTTGTCATTGATAACAAACAGACCATCACTAAACAAGTCTTCGTTAGCATTACCAAAATAAATTTTCATTGTGTTTCCTTGTGTTAAAGTTTTCTTCAGAACTTGTATTATATCAAAATTAGTACAATAGTTCAAGTATGTTTTTTACAAACAAAAAACCCAGCTTAAGCTGGGGTTGGTTGTTTTTGATGTAAGGGTTTGTCAAGAATAAACTTACGTTTATCTTTTAATAATGGGTCAGGTATAAAATTGCGCTTATGTAATAATGGATCAGGTATAAATTTATGTTTCATGGTGCGCTCGACTGGACTCGAACCAGTAACCAACGGATTATGAGTCCGCTGCTCTAACCATTGAGCTACAAGCGCGACTCGAAAAAATGGAGCGGGATATCAGGCTCGAACTGATCTCTCTAGTTTGGAAGACTAGGGCACAACCCCTATACCAATCCCGCTTATGTTTCTAGTGTTATCTTTTCTACTTCAACAAATCCATGTTTGTCAATAGACCAGATAAGGACTTCTTTTATATTTAGATTTGAATAATCAAAGGGGTACATCTTCACCCTCACATGGTTCAACTTCATTTTTGTAGTTTTCTTCGGCTTCTTTAAAGCCTGCACGTGATAAAAGATCAGTCATAACAGGTGTTGTAAAGTTTACAAAACCTTGCTTGTTTAACCAAATAAGATATTCAAAATCATCTGCTATAATGTCACATATTCTACAACCAGCAAACTTGCCTATTGTTAGTTTATCCAACATATCTAATTTATTAGATTTTAAATTACCAAATGTTTTAGCCATTACCACTGCCTTATAACGCCTGCTATTATAAATAAATTTGTAACCATGTAACAAAGCACGATTAGTGTACGAAGTAAAGCTATTTTGTTGGCTTCACAGTCAGTGCTGCCAGCTTTTTCACCTAGTGCTTTACTCCACAGTCTCCAGAATTTCTTCATCTAATTCCTGCTCTACAGCTACTTTAGCTAATACTAAATCAATTCGTGCTAATACCTGCTCTGATGTAAGCCAAATGTCTTTGTTGTCCAACATTGATTTAATTTCATCTGGTGTTAAAAAGTCGTGGTATACATCTCGTAAGAAGTTTTCTGACCAACTACGTTCAAACTGAAGTTGGTCAAACATTTCTCCGCCTTTACCAAACACACCTGCTGAATAATTATGAAACATAAAAAGTGAGTGTGGGGTTACTTCAAACTCATCGCCATGTAAAAAGATCATTGTAGCAGCACTCATACAAGCGCCTTCAACTGATGTAATTACATGAGCCGAACTTTCCGATAGCACGCGCAAAAATTGCAGAGCCGTATATAAATCGCCTCCGCAACTATTAATGTAAATTTTAACTACATCGCCTAGTCGTGCATTGCGAATAATATCAAACCATTCGCTATACTCACTAGCATCTTCAATTTCGCCTGACAGATAGAATTCATATACGTTTGATGTATTTTTAGTAAAATACTGTTTACCTAATGTAATTTTTGTTTCGTCTATCATTTATGTTTCTTTAATTAAGTGGAAGTGTGAGTCGGATTTGAACCGACGACTTTACGGATTTGCAATCCGTTGCATTAGACCACTCTGCCATCACACTATAATTTTGGGCAGAAGTATGGGGATCGAACCCATATTAACGGAATCACAATCCGTGGTGTTAACCGTTACACTAACAACTGCATGATTGGCGGTCTCATGGGGTAACGATCCCCATCTACAGCAGTGACAGTGCTGTGTGCGTCCGTGAACACTTTAAGACCTAAATTGGTATCTCGTACCAGATTCGAACTGGTGTAGTCACCGTGAAAGGGTGGTGTCCTAGGCCTCTAGACGAACGAGATATTGTTTGGTACGAGTAATCGGAATCGAACCGATACGCATTACGCGGCAGATTTTAAGTCTGCTGGGTCTACCGATTCCCCCATACTCGCTTTGTTTACGCTACTCTAACTACAAGTGTAATTAAGTCAATCCATACAGAACTATAAGTATCTTTAATATAATTAACATCTCGTATACTAAGGTATGGTCCATTGACAATTTTGAAATCTTTTCCAGCGTTCCAGTCAGTTTTAGCTTGTTCGCTAGTTTTATACTGTCTGCCGTAAGCAGGCATAATCATTAATGGTTTTGAGTTCATAGATTATCCTTAAAGAATAATTATAACAAACTTTTACCAGAATTGTCAACTTTAATATTTTGCACGTCTTGTGTTTCTTCGTTGTTACGAGTAGGTTTATCTGTTTCGCTATCAATAGGAATAGCAAATATTGCATCCCACCTTAGTTCGTATTCTTGATCTGATACCTTAATAGGTCTTGGCTTAGAGCCTTTTCCTCCGTCTGACATATTACCTCTTTAAATGTGTGATTGGTTTTTGGGGAGATTTAAGTTGTTGAACTTCATATTGCAAATTAGTTTCTACTGCAACTGTTCTACTTTTAAAAGCATTAAACTCTTGTTGCTGTTTATTATATCGTTCTTCTAATATAATTAGTTGCTTTGACTGACCTTCTGTTCGCTGTCGTAACATATCAATCTGTGCTTTATATGCTTCCATGTATCCATAATTAAATTGTGTTAAAATATACATAGCCAAGCATAGCGTTGCCAAAAACATACAAAGTAGTTGATACACTAAAGTAGTATACGTATGGTAAATAACTGTTAAGTGTTCTAGTAATTTCATATGTATAAATAAATAAAGGCTTAGGTTTACCTGGCTTGGCAAACCTAAACCTTGGTTTAGGACAGGCATTTAGCCCATGTTTGGTTGCGGCGGAAGGACTCGAACCTTCTGGGCTGAGCTTATGAGGCTTGCCCTTACCCTGACTCACCGCGGTATTAAATTACTTAGTATCTTTAACAAACCCGTATAACTTGTTTGCTTCTTTTACTACATCTTCTAATGAGTGCATTTTAGGAGCATACTGTTGCCAGTCTTCTGCTACTTTTTTACCTTCTTTTACAAGTTGTTCAAAAGTGCGTCCAGCAAAATCTAAGTTAATTTGTTGCTGCTGCTGCAAGTAATCTTGAGCCATGCTTAACATTTGTGCACGAAGTTCAAAAGGATTCATTTTGAGTCCTTTTGTGGAAAAAATACTTTGCTCATTGTGTCCGCGCTGTATGTTGACAAATCAACATAATTTTTAGCCATCATTTTAGCAAACGTTGTTTGTGCGTCAATGAAAGCATTGCAGGCTTTGTTGAGTGTTTCGTCTTGGTAAACTTGGTTAGTAAACTGACGCTTTGAGGATTGAAATAAATCAATATAAAAATCAGGTGTGAACATAAAATTCCTTGTGTTGTGTGTGAAAAAATTCAAGAAATATTTACACAGCCCTGCTTGAATTGCTGTAAGGATAGTTTTCTGGTTTCCTTAAACCCGAGTGGTTATTAGAGTGCTGAGATTTTTGTTAGTGTACTTACTTTATGTCCAACAATAGTATCTGTTGGCTTGTACTTGTCTTCTGCATCAGGGCGGTATACACGAATAAGTGCGCCTGGGTCTTCAGGGGTGCCTGTAATTTTAAAGCTGCTACCAGGTACTTGTTCGCTACCATTAGTAATTACTTTAGTTACTTTGCCACGAGCAGTGCCACCACTGCTGCCCCAACTAACGCTATCTCCAGTTTTAACTGATTTGGCTTTTTCAACTATTTGTTCTAGTTTTTCCGCATAAGTTTCAAATAACTTGATAACTTTTGCATTAAGTTCTTGACGATTCATTAGCTCTCCAAGTTGCGGTTTAGTTTGCCGCGTAGTTGTTTGTGAGTCTTTTTGTGCGCCCCACACTTACGCTTAATCATATGCATAACTATTCGATTACGCATTTTAGGTAGTTTTTTCATGATACTAGTACCGCTTGTGTTTTAGTATAGTCGCGCAACTCTTCACGTTGCAGGTCGTGTAGTAGTATTTCATGTTTGCCATACCACCAGTCTAAATTAACGTCTAGTGCAACTTCGAAACACTTAACACTTGAAACAAACTCAACTCCGCCTTCGTATCCAGCACGAATAGCTTGCATTTCGGGATCGTGTTTTTGCAATTCTGCAATTAAGTCTTTTATTTTCATGCTGTTACCTTATTTTTATACTCACGGATAGCTTCTGCATCTAAGCAACAGTACACACGAAATGAGTCACGACCAACGCGATCATAAAGATCGTTAGCCATAATTTCTAGTCGTTCTAGTTTTTCTATTGACAAGTGGTCGCAGTTAACGTAGCGACTCATAAAAGCATCAATTAAAAATTCTTTTGTATACCCAGCCATTGTTTTCTCCAAAGTAGTTTATATTATACTCGAAAAAGCAAACAAAATCAAGTCTAAATTAATAAGTGGTTTTGCCAGCAAACTCTCTGACCCAATCAATTTGCTTTTCAAACTCTATGACAAGATCAGACTCATTGTATTTGTATAAATCAGGTATGTCAAGCACTAGTGATCTTATTATTAATATATTGTGTAACATTTGATAATCTTTAAATAGCTCTAATGATTCGCGATAGGTTTCTTCACTAACAAACACAATTTTGTTTGCCCACATAATAAGATTGGCACTGATTGGAATTAACGCATAATCTAAGGCACTACCACACGATCTGGCATTAATACCCTTTTTGACGGCTAGTGCAGCACCTGTTGGGCTACGCAGTAACCCAGCGCTACACACAAAAAGCCAGCGAGGAGTACTGCCTTGATTATAATTATTGTAAGGAGCTGTTGTATTAAAGATTTCTGCATTTTTAGTGCCTGCTTCAAATTTGTTCATATAGTTCTTGTGATGCTGTGTTTTTCTGTTTGGATTCGCACATTATATCTGCGTGTGGATTAAAGCTTAATGCCCACTGATTTACTGCTTTGTTCCAGTAGAATTCTGAATGTGCGCGAAGTTTTGCTGAGGTAAAGCCACTTGCTTTTAATTGTTGTAAGTCTGGGCGAATATAAGGATCATGGTCTACTAGCACATCTTCTCGTGATACTGAGTAATGCATTGTTGGTCTAACTCCACGCCATGAGTCAACAACACGTTTGAACTTATCGTCACAAGGTGTAATGTATTCGCCTGAATGAATCCAGTGGTGATGAATGTCTAGCACTAAAGCACAGTGGTCTACTAATTCTAGTGAATGATCTAGACCCCATGTAAACTCTGCGTTTTCGATGGTTAGGGTATTGCGCGCTTCGGGACTAAGACGCTTTAGTGCGGCTTTGATGCCGTCAGGAC
>Ga0181346_1000675_pt1 | contig 15053 bp, 26 predicted proteins | sample Su13VDMM15DN_FD_130100 | JGI IMG/M metagenome (GOLD analysis project Ga0181346, IMG submission 130100) | Freshwater viral communities from Lake Michigan, USA - Su13.VD.MM15.D.N | ecosystem: Environmental > Aquatic > Freshwater > Lake | place: USA: Michigan | collected 2013-07-15 | reverse complement strand
TAAAAGCCATCTTTGGCTACTCTGAGCATCTCTTCACCACCACCAGTGAGTCTGATATCATTGGCAGCTATTCCTGAATAGTAAGGACCAATGTCTATGTTGCTGAGATCTATATTCATATCCGTATTTAAAGGACCAGTGTATTGGGTGATCCAATCATCCCATTGTTGGGTGTTTGTGTCACTGGTATCGATGGTGGCATTACCTATACTGTCTAACCAAATTTGATATTCTGATTTATCGTCATCACGCATCATAGTTCCTCAATATAAATCACAGTCAAGACGATAAAGGCTGCAATCCAATGCCCATGTAATGCTAAAAATGCTAGTCCAAGCCATTTAGCCATTAGCTGTCTCCGCTACACATCTTATCTAATAATAGAGTGATGTGTTCGTATATGATCTTATCATTGACATGTCGAGCATAGCCTTTACTGATGCGTAGATTACTGCAAGCCGCAAATACGTCCTTTTGCTCAAACTGTGCCAGTGCCAGATTGAAATGTTGCTCAGTGATGGTCCTGTAGAACGCATCTGGTTTAGGTTCAATCTCTGCCTTCACAAAAGGCACTATCAACACTAATAGTAATGCAAATAATAACAGTGCTACAACGATTTTGGTATTAGGTAATTTTGACATAAGGTTTTCTCCTTTTACCATAATTTATAGTTTCCTTTTCCCGGTATAGTATTGCGAACTCCACCTACTGGATCCTCTACGTCACCGTAGCGTCTAGGTATCACGTGTATATGTGGCCACATGACTGTCTGTCCTGCGGCTTCTCCGTTGTTCATGCCCACATTAAATCCATCCCATTCACCAATGGCCACTTGATGCCGACCAATGCTGACTGCATACTTGAATGCTTCTGCCATGGCAGTGAGATTATTATATTTTGGAACCACCAAGATATGGCCCTTGGTCACGGGATATTTGTCTAGATAAACAGCGATCTGGTCATCTTCTGATATCTTGTCCTTCCACGGTATGTCTTTGAATTCCATTAACCTCTCCTCATTTTACTAATATTAATAGCATCTTCTTTGCTGAATACCGGAATAGCATTTGACTTGTGTAGTTGTCCGATGCCCAACATAGCAGTGCCAGTATACTGAGTAACTTCTTTTTTAACTGCTATACCTTTGCCAGTATCCAAACTAGGAATATGGTTGGTAAGGCGGCGAGGATCAACCACGACACGTGAATTAACAGTTGGGCCCATCCAGGTGCTCTTACGTACAGTCGTTCTATTAGTTTTGTCATCAGGTTTAACGTCCCATTTATCTAAAAAAGTCTGCCAGGATTCTGCATTCTGCCGTGCTTTGTTAGCAACGTCAGCATTACGGAATTTCTTTTTACCTTTTTTCTTACCTGTGGTAGTTAACCACGGGCCTTCTAAATGCATGGTCATTGTTTGGTTACCTCTGCGCTAATTGAAGTAGTTAATACTTTTACATTAGGGAATCTAATGTCGGCAATATCCCACAGTTCTTTTTCTGTAGGTGCCTGACAGATATAATGATGTGTGAATTTATCATGCATACGATACATACCATCAACTTGTTCGATATAAACCAGCTTGACAGTCTGCTTGAATTTTTTAACATCCTTGTTTAGATTTAATTCTGCACGGACATTTTTAATAAAATAGTAAACAAACATCACCGTGAATATAACACTGAATATGCTGATTACGGTCCAAATTGTATTTAAGATTTCCATATTATTACTTATATTATAGCATCAAATTACCAAAATGTCAAGTAGTTTATAGGTGCTGTAGGATAACCTGTAAGCGGGTCTTATCACACTCAAAGTGGAACTTGTAATCTGGTGGATTGATAAGATTGATAGCTGTCATATCCCATTCATGTGCTTCCAAATTAGCCTTGCACCATTCCGCAATGGTATTGATCTTATTGGTGTCGTGGACACGAATGGTTAGTTTACTCTTGTTCATATAGCATGGCTTCCAATGTTTTATAGTGTTCGTAGGCCTGTTTAAGAGATTGGTATTTTTCTAACAGTTCTGGTTTAGGTTCTAATATAGCAAGTCGTTTTTCAACTGATTCCATCCAGGCTTTCATGCTCTTACCTTGGACAATGATATCAGCATCACTGCCTTCTAGTTTAATAGTGCCACTGCTATTTGCCTGCGATCCTTGCCAGCTATATCCGGGGCCTGCACCGCCGCCGCCGGTGATCGTTATTGGAGAAGATACCGTTCCGCTGACTCTCTGTCCACCGATAGTGACACTACTTTTAGGAGTAACGACTGCCATTATGCTTTTCTTTCTAATAACCAAATGATGTATAAGAATGCTGTCAGGTGTGCAAAGTTATATGCTCCCACGGCACTGAACACGATATAAACCAATACAAACACAAATAATCTCAGATCATGATTGTCATTAATCTTGAGATCATGCAACAATGTTTCAGAAATATGCTTGACATGGAATCTAATATATTCCCAAGAGTTTAAGATCCAGACTTTAGCGTCTGCCCATATACTTTTAAATCGTTTCATCATTTCTCCTATGTGCAAGTTCGTTGGACGGTTAATTTAATTTTTGCAAGATCTTCAAGTTGTTGCGTAGTTCTAACACCCACTCGTAACGTACCATAGACATTTTCCTGTCCAAATATGCGGGGTCGGCTATTTGTATAGCGGTCACGTAAATCATAAGTTCCCGCAGGACGTTCATAGCGTATAAATCTTTCGTTATTAATTCTAACACAGCGACTATCGATTATATTTCCGCCTGCATCTAATAGATCAACCCTAAGACCTATATGCTGTTGTCCTCCGGTACGTAGTTCGTTGTTGATCATCTGCTGGGTCCCTAAATCTGGGAAATAATATCCAAAGGTATCAGAAAAAAAGAATCCTGCTTTATATGAAACGCTAATGTCAGGGACTCCACCACATATATCTTTACCTATTTTTGGATTCTGTTTTTGAACACCTTGCAATACAGCCATGGTAAATTCATTACATTTACTAGTGTTCACTGCCACAAGGTCCAGTGCTTCATTTAATGCTTCTACCCAAGGACGACTCATGGTGATCGAATATGGTACATCAACATAGGCCTGTCTTAAATTACTAATCTTAAATTCAGTTTGCCCTGAGTTGATCACATAGGCATTTTCGGGATAACTAGATAACACCTGACCAATTAATGCATCTCCATTGGCACGCTGTTCTAACTGTGATTCGATTTGATCTCTTGCTTTCAGCCCATCCACGATATCAACCCGTTCGCCACGCGATATCTTACGCTGTGCTATCTTGCTACTGGCGATGGTTATTGACATTTTTAAATGCCACCAACCATTTTCATCCTGGCGTCGCTCATATATCACATAGTCATCTATATATCCAGCACTGTATCTGGCCACGTTATCTTTGGTGATCACATCACCGCTGACTTCCAGATCGCTGACTATGACCTGCCCTACTACTTGTTCTATGGCAGACTCAAAGCAGGATTTCTTGGCGGCTTCTATAGAATAACCTTCACACTGTTTTTCTATAGTTACTGTGGAATGGTTCCCACCCGTCTTAGGTAAGTCGGCCCAGGCTGTAGCAGATAGCAACAGCAGAACTAAAGCTGACTGACATTTCATTTACTGGGTTCTTGGCGTGGCTGAGTAACTTTATCCTTGGTCCACTCTGCAGATCCTTGGATATCTTTACCAACTCCGGCAACAGTGTTATACCCAGTTAGCATGAATACTAATAAAAGTGCTATGACTAAAACTGCAAACCACTCAGTTTTTTTCATTTTGCTAAGTCCTGGGTGGTTGTTTTGACCTTGCTAACGCCGTGATCTAATATCTGGGCAATACCGCCAACCCCCACAGTAGATATGATAATACCTACTACGACACCTAAGATGAATGATTTCATATTAGTTAGATCCCATTATCTTACGTAGTTCATTTGAAGCATTTACGGTATTAACACCAGTCTTAACTTCAACTACGATAGTACGACCTTGTTGATCAATCTTTTCACTAACAGTGATCACACCACGTAACAGTGCCACACTAGATGTTGCGATATTTTCACGGACGATCTGTGCGATCTTTTGGCTGTTGGTATTAGGTTCTTTGTCATTAGGTAATGTGACTTTATCCTTGCTACCATCATCGTAGGCACGAGTGATCACTGGATTACCGTCAGCATCAAAGTCCTTGTCATCAACCTTAACTTCTTCTGCCATACCATTTGTAGTGTTTTCTAAGCTCTTTTGAACTGTAGTAGACAATACTTTCAATGAACGAGTAGTCGTAAGTTGGGTTGAAATAAATTCAGCGATGTTTTTCTTAGCACGTAATTGGGCTACCTGTGCGGCATCCTCAATTGAAAAAGCATTATTACCTGCGATAGGTGCTGTGCCTTTACTAGTGATTTCTAAGAATTTACCATCTGGACTGAACGTAATAGTCATAGCACCTTCAGGTCTATGGAATACGGTTGACACTGGTTTAGGGCGGATGCTGTCTGTATCTGGTTTTAAGTCTGCGTTTTTAATCACACCTTGGTTGGTAGCACAACCTACTACTAATAATGCACCAGCGACAGCAAGGCTAAGTTTCTTAATGTTCACGAATGAACTCCTTTCAAGTTATGTGATAATCTTATCACGTTATAAACAGTATAGCATCACTTTTGGTAAAAGTCAATCAATTCAGGACGTACTTCAAGTGGAGTAGATTTTGGTACTATGGGAACTCGGACCATTTTACACCCAATTTCACCTTTAACTCGACTACCGCCAATGAAAAGAGTTGAAGAATCTTTGATAGGTTCAGCTTGGCAGTTTAACACCGACCTTGTTGGAGTTTGAGAGCATCCAATCATGGCCATGGCTAAAACTAATATCAACTTATTCATAAATTACGATCTCCTGAATTGAACGGTTTTTTGCATCTAATAGCTGCCGTTGGCTCAATCCAAATGCTTGATAGCCCTCTGACACCATGCTGTAATAGCCACTGCTTGGAGCATGCCCCTGCTCACGTGGTCCCATGATATAAGTCATAGCGATATATGATTGATTGTCGTGCTCAACTGACACCGTCTTTTTATCATAGAATTCTGGATAGCCTTCTAACACGTCCAATGCAGATTCATCTAATTCGGTAATGGTCCAAAGCACCCCCTCTACAGTTTCTTTAGGATCGGATACTATAGTTGCAAAACTTTTAAATTCAAGTCTATAACCAGGAAGTATAGCCCGGCCCATTGGCACCGCACTAGGACAACGATATGCCATTTCTTCTTGGTTGGTATTCATGCCATAGGCAAAATATAGTTTTACAGACTTAACCATGATCCTTTGGCTTTCGTATAGAATATATGACGACCAACTTTGCCAACAACCTTATCATGATCTGTCCATGGTGGGTTGGTGTAGTCAGCATGATAATATAGGGCTTTCTTCAGAGTCTTAACGCGATACCCTTGTCCCAATACTGCTTGAGCTACTGCACGACTTTCGTGCCAATTTTCGCTGTCTAATTTGGTTGTTGCAAGTTCTCGATCATTAGTCCAACTAAACTGGTTTGGGCTGTAAACCACTGCGCAAATGTTATTACCCCAGGAACCTTGTTTAACACGATTAAGTGTGACCTGAGCCACAGCATATTTGCCCATGGTATCTTCAATACCTGCTTCAAAGAATATGTTACGAGCTAAACAGTCTAGTTCTTTACTAGTGTATTTGAATGGTTTGGTTTCTTTAAACAATACCAATTCTGTGGTTTCTTTAATATTACTATTCTTGATGATAGCCATAGTACGTTGCATATCCTGCATGGCTTGATTTTGATTGATTAATCCCCAACTACCCCAAGCTAATAAACCAAAAATAACATATTTAAACATGAGCTTACCTCCATATTATCCAACTATTATACAGTCTTTTTTAAAAAAAGTCAATATTATACTACCATGTTAGTTAATTTTGATAAATAAATATATTAAATAGATACAAGGAGTAATAAGATGGCAATTTTATATGTAAGAACAATTAAAGATCCAAGTGGTGCAGGACCATTTCCACCAGCAGTTTTAGAGACCGTATGGTACACCAATATCAGAGATGAAAGTGTAAAAACAACAGTAAAAAGTGAAGGCGGACATGTAGTCACTTATTATTTTGCAGACGTAACAGCATTGAACACATTTTTAGATCAATTTAAATGCACAGATGCAACAATTAAAGCACAGATGCAAGAATGGAATACTGCGCACGGTATTACTATCTATCATGACTATTACGAACTTACTCCAGTTGCTGGATTAAATCCAGTAGGTTTAACTGGTAATCTGTCAGGTCAACCGTTGGTTTAATTTGTTTATTACTCCAATAAAAAGCCCCAGAACGGGGCTTTTTTTGTGCTCGACGCAGCCTGAGTTATTAGATAGCGAACATCTTAGCACGTGAACCATTTACGTCACGAGCAGAGATTTTATACGCTGTGTTACCACTTGTGTTAGTGATAGTTTTAACATTTAAACCAGCCGCACGTAATTCTGAAATACGAGCAGTTAATTTAGCGATACCGTAGTTAGCCTGTGCTTGTGCTACAGATAAAGTACGGTTCGTACCACGTAGGTATGTTTCTAAAAATGATGCTTGATTTTTAACTTTATGTAAGTTAGTTGATTTACGTTTTGTCATTACTTGTTTCTCCATTTTGAAAAATAAACTTAAAATTGACATTTCTGCCCTTTCTATAAAAGCTGACAACCCATCAGCGTTAGTATTATAATAGCACCTGCTTAATGATTAAGCAACCTTCAATTTAACCAAAATTAATTAATCTGTAGATCTACAACATTTTCCACTCGAAAACTGCGCCATTCCTTCTTGTCCAGGCACCAAACACTGACTACATTTTGATTTTCGTGGCGTTTAATTGTGCTCTTACTAGCTACCTCTGCTGGCGGCGTTGGAATGATATTTTCTTTAAGGGTACAGGGCATGACACGTGTTTCACCATTTACTTTGGTAAAAGTCACTGTGCATTCATGGTTCTTAAGTGCTTCGAGTAATATATTTCTATCCATTATCGTTTCTTTCCTTTCCTAAGGTCTAAAATAGACTGCGCTTGTTTACGTTGTAATTCTTGGGTGGTGTCGAGATCTTTGTTAAGATTGACATTAGCATTAGTCAACTTAACTACCAGATGTTTGAGATCTTCATCTTCTGCTTTTAGTTTATCGATCTGTTTCTGCATAGCTACAACTGCTAGCCTTGAACGATCTAGTTGATCATTGACTTTTTGGACTGTAGACATTAAGACTAATCCGGTCACGACTGCTATAACAAATAAAATCCAGGTAGTTTGTTTACTTGTCACTGTATATCTTCCTCCTGTAATGTATTCCAAGTTATTGATTTAGCACGCTCATCTAAATCACGTTCTTTTGCCTGCGCCAACAAAGGCAATAGTGCTGTCATGGTCTTTAATATCATGTCGCAACCACTGGGTGTTAGTTTGCTATATTGTGGACCCACACCACTAGAATAAAAATAATCAGGATTGTTAACGATAGCGGTAACACTGCCTTCTATCATGATCATGACTTCTTTGGTTGTTAGTTGTTTTAACTCATGAATCATTATTCTTTTTCCTTTTCTTTTTCCTACCCCAAGGTTTAGGTTTTTGTGGAATAGACATTATAGTTTTTCACCTGGCTCAAATCCACGGAATTGCAAGAAGCGTGGGAATCTTAGACTCCAGACTTCTTCACTGTCTTGGCTCTTAGTCGCGGCGTCTGCCCGGACTTCGACAATCTGTCCCACGACCTGTTCGCGAGCCAACCAATAATTGTCGCGATTGCTATCGCTAAACCCAGATCCAACATTAACTCTAATAGCTTTGCCATCATCTTCTCCTTCGCAAATAAGTGCGCCCAGTTTTCCCACGTTACGTCCGGTACCTTCTTCCACTGCTATGACTGTAAGGCTGACTTCAATATATGGTTTAAGTTTTAACCAAGCAGTACTGCGTTTACATTCATAGACGGCCATTGGATCTTTGATCATGATACCTTCGTGACCACCATCGATAGCATCTTGATTGATCTGTTTAAATCTCGCCTGACCAACATCACTGTCTAGATCAACTTGTTCTTGTCCAACCACCGTTACGTTAGGCATATGATCACGGAACTGTCCGTACCATGCGGCTAGGCTATAACTACGATCGATCTGCTTATGATCACCAAGGCCACGATTAAATTCTTTTAATGTCAATATATCAAATAAGTTTAACACAGCATCGTTGGCTTCAACATCACTTTTACGATGCACTTGTTTCATCAAGTCTTGGAAACTAGCCGACATCACTTCACCATCCAATACCACAGGTTCTGCAAAGAATATGGCATGTTTAGATATTTGACGTTTAATGTGTTCAAAGTTCACCAGTTCTTTACCATTGCGACTATATTGTTCTACATGTCCGTTTGGATAAACAACAGTGATAACACGCACACCATCAAGTTTAACTTCGACTAATCTAACACCTTCAACCTTGCTTTCGTGATTGGCTGAATCGTGTGCTAGTTGGCAGGTAAACACAGGTATTTCGTAATTTGTTTTCTTTGTTTTTTTGACCGCAGTGTTGATGGTTTTTTCACTGGTACCACAACGCAGGTCTTTGATCAGTATACGACGATACCAATTGTTCCATTGTTCTTCTGTGGCCTGTAGTCGGTACTGATTGACAGAGGTGATAGCATCATTGCCAGTTAGTTGTCTGGTAGATAATGCAGTGGTAAGTTTTTCAAAGTTCGTCCAACTTAATCCACGTCCCGCACCTTCTTTAGTCAATACTTGTTTAATACCAAAAGTTGTCATGCTATCCAGTGCTAGACGACATCCAGCAAAGAATTCATCATTATCTGCTAGTGCTTCACGAGCAATAATGGCTTCTTTGGCTAGACGACTATTATCAGCTTCTAGTTCTTGGATTACGTTCCACGGATTATTCATTACCTACCTCTATGATGTGTCGACAAGTTTTCCTGTATGTGTAACCAGGACATGTACAATTATACTGGCCTTCTTGGCGAATTACAAGATATTCATCGCCTTTTGAACCTTTTACCGTCCATTGTTTGTAGTCTAAGTCTGCTACTTTAACTGTGGATTTATTGCCCGCTAAGTCTTTGATCCATAAGATGTTCTTCTTATGTAAGATGCTGAATTTATTGGGGTGAGCGGGGTTGGAGATAGCCATCTCATCAGGCTTTAACCATTTGATTGTATCTAGTTGTTCACCGGTGATTTCGTGCTCGCAGTAAGGATCTGCACGGTGAAAACTGGGCTGATATAAGCGTGTTCGGACTGTGACTTGACTCAAAAAATACGCCTTTCTTAACTGTTTATAAGTGTATTATACAGTCTTTTGTCTTAATTGTCAACCAAAATTATCGGAGTTTTAATACGTAAAAGTTGCTTTAAAGGTGGCGGGCCATACTTATCATATAGAGATAGAAAGTCATTGATATAATATCCGCCCAAGGATAGATTTGCAGTGACTTGGTGATATACATCGTTGTCACTTATCAGATGTTGTTTTTTAAGTGTCACTGTTTTATTAATATCATCAGATATTTCTTTCGTATTAAGTTTTGGCCAAGTGGTAATGATCCAACTGGCTAGCTCTTTTTGGAATTTGTCTAAATCAGTAAGTATAATCGCTATGATAAATTTTTCTAATTCAACTTTTTTGTCTAATTTAGTTTCAAGTAATAGAATAAAATTTTGATCATTAAAAAATTGTTCAAATTTTGAATCTATATACTGCCGTAGATCATTTAAAAATTCACCACAGACACTACTTTGTGTATAAAAGGATTTATAGAATTCTTTTAAAAAATCTCCAAGACTTGATCCATATATCTCAGAAATTTTTTCTAAAGTATCTAATAGAAACCCACCATTATAAAATGCGCGATACCAAGAATAACTAATATTCATTTCTTTAAAGTCTTCTAATGTGTAGCTGTACGTTGACACTACTATTTCTGTTTCTCTTTCAAATTTTCCAGTATTATATGAATCCGGAGCATGTACACCATACATCTTTTTAACTGTCTTTATTTTAAATTGTTCTCTATATTCTTTAGTATATGATGGTGTTTCTGGCAGAAGATACCATTCATATAAACTCATGCCAATGTCATGTTGAGAAAATACGTTTATCTCATGATAAAATTTATCAATGGTCATGCCCGGAAGTCCGCTAACAATTTCTGCATAAGCATCATAATTATAATTTTTCTTCAGATAATGATACATTTTTAAATGTTGGGAAAAACTAATATCTGTTCGATCGATATTTTTAAGAGTTTCGGGATCCAATGTCTGTAAACTAAGTTTATACGTATGTGGTAATTTTAAATTATTTTCAGCTTCAATCTTTAAGATTTTTTTAATATAAGACAGAGCCTTTTCAGTTTTTGCATATCCACTAAAATATATCGATCCAAACCCAGAATTATTATATTTCTTTTTAACATCTGCTATATATTGCATAATTTCTACGTCACGATCTTTGAGTATCCCAAAATTAGCATCACATACAAATATTTCAGCTACTTCCAATTCGGCCAGGCGATCAATATCTTCATGGATATATTGCATATCTTTAGCGACTACTTTGCTGGCGGTGCCGCCACCCCAATCACAAAATGTGCAGGCGTAAGGACATCCTCGGGTAGTTTCAAATGCTGCAGCCGATCGATATTCTTTATTATATTCGATCATTGATTTTTTATAATCAGAAATAAACTCATATTGCTCAGTATAAGCACTATAATCCCAAGAAAAAGTTCTTTTTTGTTGTGTTTTTTTACTTTGTAATATAAGAGTCTTATTTTTATTTGGATATACTACTGCATGTACTTTGTTCCACTCAACAGTTTCTTTACTATCGAATTGATTTAATATATCACACATGGTTAATTCGCCATAGTCATCACCTGCTAGGCTTGCGTCTAAAAACGGGTGATCTACGAACCAAGATAATTCATGTTTAAAATATTGATGGGGACCGCCGCTGATAATAAGGCAATTGGGAAATTCTTTACGCACCCAATCAGTTGTTTTTAATGCTATGGTATGATTCCATACATATAGACTGATACCAAATATATCGGGTGGATTATTACGGATAAATTCTTTTATTTCATCGATATTGGTATAATAATTAAATTTAGGATTTACCCAATTATACTCATGTGTTTTTTGACCGTTGCGTTCGTAATAGGTCTTAGCACTAGCCCAAAAATAGGGGAGATACATGTTAACACAATCAAACGATGGGTTAAATAATAAGATATTTTTCTTTTGAGACAGCATAGCTATAGTATATATGCTTATGCCTAGATAGTCAAATTAAACTCGACCTACTACTACCTCGATAGTACTAATATCTGTACTATTAATAGCTTGCAAGGCCTTACCAATGATACAACCCGGTTGATATTGGGCAGGGTCTAGGGCTTGTGCTACTCCGGCAATATGGCTTGAAACCACGCGATCACCCTTGCTAACTGGTCCTAAAACACGGCAAGGTACTCGACCTTGAAGTGCTACAGCTATGCCAGATTCGGCACCATTCATCAGGTACGCTGGATTAGTGGATACAACTCCTGCGATACGTGTGTCGTGACTGCTATGGCTTTGAGTGACTTCTGCTTCACCGCCAAATACTAATACAGTGCCGGACGCATAGTCAGAATCTGATGTGTAGTTTTCAGCCAAGTCAGCATAGTTTGCGTTAACGCTTAGGAAGTTACCATTTACTCCATATATGAAATTCCATCTAGATGCTGAAGTACCAAGGCTTGATGCGGCATTGGCTGAAGGCATGACATAAGCTGTGGTAACAGTGACGTTACCGTTAACGGTTAATGAGCTGAGTATACCACCAGTGGCTAGGATGTTAGCACTTGAGTTAATGCCAGCTAGTGTTGCTAGACCAGTCGATGTTATCGAACCAAATAATCCAACAACAGCACTTACATTACCACTGGTATTAATAAATCCTGTTGATGATAATGTGCCAGTTATCGTTGGAGCAGATAATGTTTTGTTAGAAAGGGTTTGTACAGCATCTATACTGGCCAGGGTATTACCACCTGCGACGCCATTGTGGACCCTGACAGTACCAAGTGTGGTATCTACACTAAGTTCACCAGCCGCACCTGTAAATGCGTTGTTCTGTGCTGTGGATCCTCGTCTAAACTGTACTACTGTTGGCATGATTCTTTCCTATTATATGCTATTTATTAGATTTCTACGTTAATACACCGAGATCTGTAGTTGTGGTAGTGCCAGCAGCACCACAATCGAATGTGGTCGCCTCCGGTACGCCAAATGCGTCTGTGGTAGTAGTGGTCACATCGCCGTAATCTCCACTGGGGAAATCACTGACGGTACCATAGGCTAAAGTATTCCACGTAGTACCATCATATGATTCAAATCTCACGTCATCTGTATTAAATCTGATAGCACCCTGGATGTCTGATCTTTGGGCAGTTGTACCAACCGGAACACCAAAGCCGCCTGTGGTGCTTATGAAAATATCTGTTCCTGAACTTGATATCACAGCATTACCTAAATAGATAGTGTTACCGGAAAAATATGCATCTCTCCATCTCTTAGTGGGAGCTCCCAAGTCAAAGGTAAGATTGGCTGTTGGAATAAGACTACCTGCGAAATGCACGTTTGAGCTGGTAAATACCACTGTGTTAGCTGTACCCCCTACGGTTACTGCTACGTTACCACCTGAATAAGCGGTGACATCTGAGGTACCATTGATAATCTTAGTAACGCTGGTGATAACACCCGATAGTTGGCTACCATTGCCAAAGAAATATGGCGCAGTGACATTACCACCAGATACTATATTACCAGTGGTGTTTACGAAAGTTGCAGTTAGTGTGCTGACCCTTAAATTAGCATAGGTGCTGATTGAGATGTTAGCATCAGCATCACCACTGGCAGTGGTAAACGCAGTGACAAAAGTATTAGCTGATTCATTCCAAAATATTGCCGTATTAGCCAGTGCGCCACCGTTGCGATTTATGATAAACCCAACGTCTATGTTGGCAGCTGTAGACCCTTTATTTAAGACCGTGATGGGATCACTGATCGTGGTGATTACGGTGTTTATCTGCGCGGCGGTTGGTCTGGTTAATCCCATGGGCGATCTTCTTTATTTCTAGTATTTATCAAGAAAATAGGACCCTAAGGGTCCTATTTCTTTTGTGTATTTTAGTCTAGTGTTTACCAACAACTACTTCGATAACACCAGTGTCACCGTTAAAGTCTTCTAGAGCTTTACCAATAACCGTACCAACTTGTGGGAGACCTTCTGCACGAGCATGGCCATCACCTGCTGATACCATCAAGTCGCCTTTAAGGATTGGACCGCGTACTTTAGTTGGAACACGACCAGTCAATGCTAGTTCTACAGTATGCTCACCTTCTAACCCACTATTCATCAAGTAAGCTGGGGTAGTACTAACAACACCTGCTACACGTGAGCACATGTCATGTGCGCATTCTGTTACTTCTTTATCACCGCCAAACATTAACACTGTGCCTGGAGCATAATCTGCATCAGCAACATATTTTTCAGCCAAGTCAGCATAGTTTGCGTTAACAGATAAGAATCCACCATTTACAGCAAATACGTTATTCCATCGCACACCAGAACTACCAAGAGTTCCGCTTGCGTTGCCAGTAGGCATTATACCTTGCGCACCAAATGATGCTATGTTACTGCCATTTACAGATACGTTTACATATGAGGTAGTAACAATAACATTACTAGCATCTTGTGAAAGTCTCTGGCTTGCACCCGTTGTTGTGATCGCACCTGTTGTCGTGATCGCACCAGTTGCTGCGTCGATTGTTAGTGGGCCTACCGTTAGCCCGTTGTGTACTACGAAATTGCTATTTGCCATGGTTCCATATTCCCCTAGGTTTAAATGACTGTTTTTACTACTTTTTAATATTTATACCAAACTGGTAGGAAAAGTTCTATGATATTATATCCAAAAAAATAGCACCCGGAGGTGCTATTTCTTTTCAAATAACTGCGTAGTTAATTATTACATCATACCTTGCATACCACCATGACCTTGATTTTGTGCTGTGTCTTCTTTAGGAAGTTCATTGATCGCACAGTCTGTGGTTAATAGTAATCCAGCGACACCAGCGGCATTTTGCAGTGCGCAACGTGTTACTTTAGTTGGATCAACTACACCCATGGCCAGCATGTCACCATAGGTTTCGTTAGCGGCATTAAAGCCATAATTACCTGAGCCTTTGATGATTTCATTGACGACAACACTTGCTTCTACCCCAGCATTTTGCACGATCTGACGTAAGGGTTCTTCGATGGCACGCATCACGATAGCGATACCGGCGTCTTGATCATGATTATCACCTTTAAGATCTTGGATGGCTGTCTTAGCTCGGATAAATGCTACACCACCTCCCGCAACGATACCTTCTTCAACTGCGGCTTTGGTAGCGTGCAGTGCATCATCTACGCGATCTTTTTTCTCTTTCATTTCTATTTCTGTAGCGGCACCGACTTTGATCACAGCAACACCACCTGCGAGTTTTGCCACACGTTCTTGCATTTTTTCTTTGTCATAGTCACTGGTGGCTTCTTCGATCTGTGTACGGATATTTTGTACACGTGTTGATATCGCATCAGCAGCACCTGCACCACCAATGATGATAGTATTATCTTTAGTTACTTCAATGCGAGTAGCTGAACCAAGATCTTCAATCTTGACATTTTCAAGTTTAAGACCAAGTTCTTCAGCGACCACAGTACCACCAGTCAAGATAGCGATGTCTTCCATCATAGCTGTACGACGCTCACCAAAGCCAGGTGCTTTAACTGTACAACATTTGATAACACCTTTGAGTGTGTTAATCACTAATGTCGCCAGTGCTTCACCTTCTAGGTCTTCTGTGATAATAAACAGGGGG
>Ga0181346_1000673_pt1 | contig 15058 bp, 8 predicted proteins | sample Su13VDMM15DN_FD_130100 | JGI IMG/M metagenome (GOLD analysis project Ga0181346, IMG submission 130100) | Freshwater viral communities from Lake Michigan, USA - Su13.VD.MM15.D.N | ecosystem: Environmental > Aquatic > Freshwater > Lake | place: USA: Michigan | collected 2013-07-15 | reverse complement strand
AATGATCCTGCAGCACTAGTAGCTATATTAGAATTAGGATCCTCAATAGGTCCCATAATAGGTTGACCATAATTAATAGCACCTGGTGTAATGACCTTACTGTTTTGAGCTTTTTCAATACCACCACCCATTTGAGTTTTCATAAAAGCTTTACCTTCTTTACTATTTTTAAAAGCCTCTGGGTCTTTATATTTAGCATAGAATTGTTTCTCAGTTAATCCTGTGTATTTTAAAATTTGTTTTTTCATAATTATAAAGTATCTAACCAGCCTCCTGGTTGTTTAGTATTGTAGTTTGTAAAGTTAGTCAATTGATCTAGGTTTTGCAAACCTTTTTGTTCTTGTCTCATTCCATTCTTAGCTAACTTACTTTTAGGAATTTCTGTAACATAGTTAGCTCCTTCAAAATTATAGTCTTCTCCAGGATACATCCATTGTTGTTCTCCTGTATCTGCTATTCCTAATAAAGGTTCAGTTAAAGCTTTGCCTGTTTTAGGATCTTTTTTCATTGTTATATTACCACCCTTTATTCTTGTTATCTTTCCTGGATGATCCCATTGTCCTCTATCACTATTAATGATTCCTCCTTCTTTAAATGCTTTGATTTGTCCTTTACCTTCTTTAAAGTTTTTAGGTATATCAAATTCATACCATGTATTACCTTTACTGTCTGTAACTATTTTAGGTTCTTCTCCAAATAGTTTTTTAATAAGTTTAGGTTGCTCTGAATATTTTTTAAGAATAGTTTTAGAAGTATTATCATAATCTATTTTTACACCAGCTTGTAATTTTTCTTGTTCTTTAGTAAGTTCAATATATCTTGGATTAGATTCTGCTTTCGTGTAATCAATAAAACCTTTATCATCTAAAGAATTATCAATTATTGTTTCTTTTTCTTTCCTTATTTTATTAAGTAATGTTTGTTGCTCATCTGTGTATTTTCTTACAGTAACATAACCTTGCACATTACCAGCAGTTTCAGAAGTAGGTACTCTCACTTTATTTATATCACCTCTTTGTGCTGCATTATTTACAATTTCTTGTAGATATCTTTCTTGATGATTTTTATCTAATAAGGATTTTTGTGTAAAATTTTCTACATGACCTTTTGATAAATCATTTGATAATTTTTGTGCATCAACTATTTCTTGCATTTGTTTTATTTCATGATCAGCAGCACCTTCAGTTTTCATTTTTTCTAAAGTAGCAAGACTGTTATTATATGCACGTTCTGATCTTTCTATTTGCATTTTAGATATTTCAGGATTAAAATTTTTAGGCATAATTCTATGAGTACCTTGAAAAGCATCTGATTGGATTTGTGTTACTGTAAGTACATCAGGTGTTTCTGGATCAATTAAATAATGAACATGTCCTAATGTTTCATCAGGATTGTTATGTGCATTAGAACCTTTACCAAATTTAGTTTTATTAGACAAAATTAAAGTTTCATTTTCTAAAGGAAGATCTTTCATTTCTGTTAATATCTTATCACGATTTCCAATCATGCTTTCTATATTTTTATTAGCAACATCAAACGCTTGTTTTTGAGCTGCTACAGCTTCATCCATTGTTGGAAAAACAGCTTTAAACCCATTTGAATCTGTAACTTCATAAACAGGTTTAAAATCATATTGTAATTGTTTAATATTATTTTGCTCTAAATATTTTTTTGCTTTAATAATACTTTCTTCTGTATTGGTTAATGCTTGATTGTAAGTCTTGATACCAACTGATGGATAACCTAATGATCCTAAACCATAATTACTTTTACTTTTTATTCCTTTAGCATATTCTAAAGGAATAAGTTGATCTTGAACTATTTTTCTAAATTCATTATAATCCATCTTCTTAGGAATATTTTCTCCTCATCCTTGTTTTATTAATGCTACTTTATCAGAACCACCAGATTCTTTTCCTATAATAGCTAATGCTTGTTCAGTATTTATAAGTCCAGATTTTGGTTCTACAATTTTTGATATAGCACCATTATCCATTGTTGATTGTAAATGTAATCCTGGAAGTTCTTGCATTGACCAAGGTTTGGAAGCAACTGCTTCATCAACCATATTTAATTTTGATAGTGCACTTTCTTCAGATAATGCTTTTGTTACAGTAGATGCTCCTCTTAAACCTTTAACTCCTTCCATTAATAATGGTGCAGCTTCAAATCCTAACATTAAAGGATCACCTAGTATTCTTTCTGACATTGGTATATCTGCACTTTGTCCTGAAGCAATATCTCCAAAAGATTTATTACCATATAATGATTCAACAGGAATTGTTAAAGGTTCTAATGTACCCAATACATCACCAAATTGTGTTGATATTGGATTATCAATCATATCTTCCTTTTCCTCTTTAGAAAAGTAATCAGAACTCTGCTTCATACGATCCATTGCTAGTTTTGGAAGAACTATTGAACCTAAACCAATAAGAGACTTACGCCACTTATTAACATCTGTTGCATCATTGTAATCTGCATTAGCTTCATATGCTCTTTTAAAATTAGAACTATTAGCATTCTCAGCTTGTATTCTATCTATGTATGCACCACGTTTCTCACCTTTAGCTTGTGGATGTGTTTTAATATATTCATTAAAAGCTAACTTATTTATATAATCTTCATATTCTTGTTTTCTATATTCAGGAAGATTCTCAAGAGTTTGCCCCATATTCTTTTCAAACTCTCCTAAGAATTTTTGAGCATATTTTTCCCATGAATTATATTTACTTAATTCTTTTCTAACTTTTCCAAACTCTGTTGATGGTCTTTTAATAACTACTTCATCTAGTAGTATTGGTGAATACTCACCTTCATCTGTTACAACTTCACCTCTATTATAAGCTTCTTCATATTCAGGAGTTCCATACTCAACTGTCTTACCAGTTTGTGCTACATCATTTTTAATGATTCCTCCATCTTCTTGTTTAGGAACTTCTTTATATCCTTTCCACCAATGTGGTTTATCTCCAAACAGTCTTACGTCTGCTGCTGGTATTTCAGTCATAATTAACCCTGTTTCAGGATCAATAACTCTGTGAGCATAATGCCTTCCTCTAATACGATTGCCTGTTACAGGATTAATTTCTCCTCTTTTAAATGTAGGCAATCCTGTTTCAAATACAACAGCACCTTCTTCTGGAGCATATCTCATATCAGCATATCCTTTTTGAAAAGATGGAAATCCTGTAGGTCTTTTAATTTGATGAAAATTTCCTTTTGAATCAGCAAATTTAAATGTATGCAAACTTCCATCACCAGAACGTACTACACCTGTATTTTTAAAATCTTCAAAAGCATCTAAACCTGCAACTCTATATGAACTGTTTGCATTATTTAATTTTTCTGCATTAGGGTTTAGTTTCCATGCATTAGATAATAAACCTTCTTCTGTACCTAATGCTTTTCCTGCTTTTTGTAATAATGGTTTAGAAGCTTTCATTGCTCCTTTAGCATACACACCAAGATCTGCAGCATCTAATAAACTAAGTCCTGCATTTAAATATTCTCCTCTACTTAGTTCTCCAGGAATTTCAGTAGCTGCTGCAATTCCTTGTAAAGGATTTATCCAATCAGTAGCATAATCATATTCATTTCTTGGTCCAAGTTGAAAACGTGCAGGAAGACTTTCATTTCTTGCAGCATATCCAATTGCTGTCATAGGATTAGAAACAATTGCTTTTGTTCTTTCCCATTTACTTTCTGGAACAGTAGCTTGAATACTACCACGTTCTTCATTACGAGCATTATAATCTTCTCTTTCTCTTTGATCTTTAGTTAATGCTTTTCTTCTTTTATCTTCTTTCTGTTGTGCTGCTAGTTGATTTAAATAAGTTTTTGTTTCTCTAGTTTGTTCTAAATCAAAGTTTTTCTTTTTAACATTAGTAGACTCAGAAAGTTTAATAGCTTGTAACCTTTCATCTTTTAATTTAACTTTCTTCTTACCATTTTGTGCTACATCATAATCATCTAACCATGCACCACTCTCACTAATGCTCTTTGGTTTCCAATCAAGTCCTTCTCTGTAGTATTCCATCTCTTGACCATTCTGTGCAATGTCTCCACCATTTTCAAATCTATATCTAAGTCCTGCTCCAACATTACCTTTTGATATATTAGCATTTATAGAAAGACTGTCTGTTGGATTATATGAACCTCTTATTCCATAATCAACAATAGGTTTTATAAAATCTTTATTTCCTACACCAACAGCAGATGCTCCTATAGAAAAATCTTTTGTTGAATAAGTTGGATTTACACCACCTACAAAAATACCATGTTCTGGATCTCTTACAAAAAAAGGATTTATATTAGAATAATGATCTGGTTGAGGATAACTAAGAGGATTTAGTTTGTTACCATCCTGTGCACTAGGAAGAGTTTTCTTTGCATATTTCCCTTCTGATGGAATTCCCTGTGTACGTGCATATGAAAAACCTACAGCTCCTGGCATAGTTCCTCCCATTGCAAACTGTCCTTTAACAGCAGGATTATCAAACTTAGGACCATTGAATGTTCCTTCTCCTACAAATCCTTCAGGAAAAGAAACTTGTGAATCATTTGCATTTTCTTCTTCACCATAGTTATCTAACCAACCACCATTCTTCATGTTGTTAGAATTATCTCTACCACACTCATGGCATATGTACATATCCTTAACACTAGAATCAGATTTGTTCCAGCTCCATCCACATGTGCATTTTACTCTACTACTCATTACTTGTATGAAATTTGTGCAGGAGCAATTATAAATTGACTCACTAAGTGCGTTGTACAATTGTCTTTTAGTATATGTCTTATTTTAAGTTCTTTTGCTCTTAAAGGAGATTTCTTGAAACTTCTTGAAGAATAGTCCATGTTATCTTGGTTAACCACTTTATCAATAGATAAGCTTTCACAACTTGTATTAAATAATGGAACTTGAGAACTTTTCTCAACAGCCCAGAATGTATTGTATTGATAGAAGTTATCACTCTTAGTATATGTGATTGTTTTGCTATCTGTATTGAACATTGGATACTTCAGATACTCACGCATATTGTTTAATGGTTTTGCAACTAATTCAAGAACACCAGAACTCTGTTGTCCATTATATAAAACAGCATGTGTAAACCATTTGTTGTTTGTTTCTATTCTTGTATTATCATTAAACACACCATCTGATATAGGTATATATTCATATGCTTTTGTATAATCTTTTACGTTCTGTAAGATTTCATCTTGATATCTATAACTAAATGGATATTCAATTATATAAGGTTCTATATTTCCATAGTAAGAATTATATAATTGTATATTAGTTAAATGTCTCCACAAACATCCTGTAACAGATTCTGTATATTCTGCATTTTGATAATCCACTATATTAAACTCTTGCAATGTAACAGCTACAGATGACTTACAACCACTTGTAGATGTAAAGATAATAATATCTATGTTACTATCTACTGAATAACTTACACCAGCAATCAATTCTTGCTTAGAAACATTCTCAGCTATAATGTTTCCATATACATCAGTGATGGTATATGGTCCAGCAGAAGGTCCAGTTTTTACTAATTTTATGGTGATTATTTTTGTCATATTAATTTATTAACAAGATCCATTATTAATTAATGTTACTTCAGGAGGTGTTGTTACACTTCCACTGCGTGCACAGAATGTTTGAGTTGAAGGTCCTCCTTCTACATTACCAACATTTCTACTTTGTGGATTTCCTGAACAATCTGTGTAAGTCACTGCTACAACACCCACTGTTGTTTTACTTATTGTAAATGAGAAGCAATTTGGTACAATGATAGTTGTAGTGGTAGTAGTAGTCATAGAATCACATACTGTTATATTGATAATTACACCTCCTGAAATTTGATAAAGATAAGTTAATGGAGTTGGAGAATATGCAAAATACCAACCATCAGGAACAAATGTACAATCTCTACCAGATTCATAATAAACTGTATTTCCAAGTTGTAATGTTTCTGATGTAGTGTTTGCAAATCCACTAAATGTAGTCAATGTACTTCCATCTGTATTAGCAGGACTAATTATATATTGAATAGAAGGAACAGCAGCACATGCATCTACTTGACTAGCAGTAAATATAACTTCTGGACCTGTTCCTAATGTATATCCTTCTATAAATAAAAATTCTGTTAAGTTAGAAGGTCTACTACATATAGTAGTAGTTGTTGTTGGTGGCACAGTAATTAAACCTGTTCCTACTAAGTTACAATTAGTTAATCTCACTTCTCCTTCTAAATCACAATCTATAAGCGTAGTAGTAGTTGTTGTTGTAGGTGAAGGAATATATGTAGTAGTACTAGTTGTAGTAGGTATAACTGGATTTAATACACCAGCAAAAGCTTGAAATTCATCTGTAGTACAACATCCATTAAGTCCTGAATAAAAAAAGTTATTTTCTCCTATATAAAAATTTGGAAGATAACTATGATAGGATATCCACGATTTAGTATTTAAATTATATGATAGAGTCCAAGACTTATTACAAAAATATTCTGGATCAGTTAAATAAACTTGTGTTCGTATTACTACTGGTATTTTATTTTCTTCAGCCATTGTATTAATTTTTTATTAATCGAACAGAATACGAATTACCTTTGTTAACAAAATAATTTGAACTATTAGCATTTATAGTATTTTGATCCCATCTTAAGAATATAGCATTTGCGTCTGCAGTAGTTGTTGATGTACTAGTCCAAAAATATCCAAAATATTTCAAATTAGATGGTGGGAATAAAACAGTTCCAGAAAGAATATTTTGTCCACCAGGTAATGCTTTAAAACCACTTGAATTTGTAGCACCTGTATTAGGACTTAACCAGTGTGCAGTGCCTGTTTCTTTTAAAGCACCTCCTGTAATTACAGTGTTTGATAAAATTTGAATCTCTGCATTTGATGGAACATGATATCCTACAGGTGCTAATCCACGTGGATCATTTACAGCATGCCAGTTGTATAGTTTTCCATAAGTTGGTCCATTGACTGAATTGTATTCAGAATATGACCAACATCCTTGTCCAGCTGTATTATAAGCATATAATTCAGATTGATTTTTTGCTTGTGGTATAACATCACCATTTCTATAACGTATAACATCTAGGTTCTTAGCTGTCCAAATTTGTGTACCAATTGTTACTAATGGATATAGTGTTGTGGTGGTGGTAGTTGTAGGTGCAATTGTTGTGGAAGTAGTAGTTGTACTACTTGTACTAGTAGATGTTGTTGTACTAGTTGAACTAGTACTACTAGTTGTTGTAGTAGAAGCTTCTGTAACATACACTATTGTCTCAACATAAAATTCTTTTTTAATAGGATCATATTTAACATCTTTGTTTTTAGGAATATAATCTAACTTAGTTAATATCATTCTTTCAAACTTACTATCATATACCCCATGTAATCCTATTCCATTGAAATGATTATCTGTGTCTACACCTTTTATTAATACTTTTTCACCATTAATTACTTCTGTATGATCTGGAAAATATCTAAGTATTTCAAATGCTAAATGATCTGTCATAAATCTATTTACACCAGAACCAAATCCAGATATCTCTTCAATTTTACTTTCTTGAATTAAAAATATTTGTCCTCTCTTAGCATCAACTGTTACCTGTCCTTGAGGAATCTTTAATAACATTTTGTTTTGACTTCCTACATATCCAAGATCTGTTTCTGCAAAATCAATAGGAGGATTATCAAACATACTAGGATTACCTAAATATGCAGCTTGTGGATAACTGGTATTCATTGTAAGAAGCTTGTTATACAATAATGATTTATTTTCAAATCTAGCTAAAATAGCTCTGTTTTGAATACCATCCAATGATACAAGTGCCCCATAGTTTTGAGGAAAATCATGCAATGAAAGTGGTTTATACACTAACCAATTATTAACTCTTATATCAGCATTGTTAACTTGAGCATCTGAATAAACTGCTCTAAATGGATAATGTGTGTAACATAAATCAGATGTCCAATCAGCTGGTAAATGTGAAAAATAATTTTCTTTATTTTGTTTAGAGAATGTTACATTATAGTAATATGAATTATCATAAGCAATTGATGTAAACTCTTCTTGTACCCAATCATCAGGAATACCTGTTGATACATGTGGCCAGAAGTTTCCTTCTCTATCATTAAATGCTTGACGTACATCTACATTATAATTTGATTCACAATAGAAGCTAGGTACACCATATGCAAATAAATAAAAATATCCATCATAGAATGTTCTATATGTACCAGTTCCTCCAGTAGGATCTGAATTTTTTAGTATATCTTGAGGGTTATTGTAACAATCAAAACTATGTGCTTTAATCGATACAATATTTATATAATTTTTATAAGTATATAAAATAGATCTAGCAGAGTGCCAGAATCTTGGATATGCTACATTACCAATCTCATCATAGAATATATCACTATCATCTAATCCATTCACTCTATTATCTAAGAAAAATGGAAGTTTTGTTTTGTATGCAAATTTATTTATGAATGTGTCTCCTCCAAATACTACATCATCCTCAGTACTACCATCAAGCATTCTTTGGAATCCTGTGTCAATTGTTTCATAAGAATATATTTGTCCCCATTGATTTTCAAATATATTTTTTAATGATGCATAATATGATACAACTTTTATACTTCTTTCTTTTTCTGGACTACCACAATAGTTAGATTCATCACAAGAACTTGTTCCTCCAATAATAAATCTTGAAGATTCTGATATCATTGATACACCATTAGAATCAAGAAGACTAGGAGTTTGATTAGGGAATGGAACAGGCGAATACTTATCTATTGTTTTTGTGTATATAGAAGATTCTCTTTGATAATTATTAATATTTTTATTATCACCTACATTCAATACACCAGGAATTAAATATGATTTTAAATCAAGCTGTCTTTGTTTAATTCCAACTACACCATTTGATTCAGTGTTATTTGGTATATCTCCATAGTAATCATAACTAGCTATAGAATTAAATGATTGTGCATAATTCTTTCTTGTTATACCATTAACATATATTGTTAGATATGCTTGGTATGCTGTGAATATAGCTGTTATATCAATAATTCCTACAACAAGACCAAATGAACTATCTAATGCATCCTCTTGAGCTTGTCTTGAAAGAAGTCTATATTTAGCATTTCCTTTAACTGGAACAAAATGTCCTAATCCTGCACCATACATCACACTTTCTAATTTAAGAACATCTCCTAAGAAAGGTTGTGAGAAAGATGTATCAGGTGAATTAAATACTTGTCTATATCTAGAATCTTCACTTGTAATAGCTGGTAATGGTTGTAATTTTCCACATGTATCATTTAGAGGAGATCTTCTACTAAAATTATAACAACTATTCGGACCAAACATATTTATTGGTGGTAATTCACCAAGTGCTAATGGAAAAGTCCATTCTGGTGCAATTCTACATATATCATCTACATTTTGTTTACTACCATCTGGATTTGTCACATAAGGAAATGTACCTGGTGTTAAAAAAGTAACAACAATTCCACAATCACTAGCTGAACAATATTGGCAACCTACACCTGAATTAGCTTGAGCTACTACACCATAATCAGCAGTACGTAAAGCGTCATTATTATTTGTACGTTCTGTTTCTGCTTTTAAAAATCCATAATCATATGAGTTACTTGTCCAATCAAAATAAACAACATCATAATTACCAGGAAATATAGTAGCTTTACCTTTGTTATATTTTGGTCTAGTTAAAGAGCAGAATTCATAATTTTTACCAGCAATCATTTCATTGCAATCAGATGTTTTACCTGTAACTGTATCTGTATATTCATATGTACCTGTTTCTGTACATGCTACAATCCAAATTCTATTTTGTCCTAATGAATTATATGCATTGGTAAATCTAGTTAAGAATGGATCTTCATTAAGATCATTATATGGATAGTTTGGATAATATAAAGTTTGTTCTTCTCTTTGGTATGTTCCTACATTTCTAAGCATACCTTTAGCAACAATAGATCTGTTTGTACTTCTATTACCTCTTACTATTTTGAATCCAGCAATGTTATCTTTTTGTTCTTGTGGTATAGAAGAAGTTTGTATTAATGCTCGTATTTGTGATGTGTCTACTTTTACACCTAATGGAAAAATAGCATCACTTTGCATTTCTGGTACAAAACCATTAGTTAATGTATGTGAAGGATTTTCAAATATAGGACTAACTAATACATCAGGGAACTTATGGTGTCTTATATTTTTACCAGCTAATTCTCCCCACACATCTTTGTTACATGGATAAGTTTCTATTGATTCCCAATATCCAAATTCACCATACTTATAAGGAGTGGCATTACCAATTTTATTACCTTGAGCATCTCCTATTACAGAAGCTGTATTATATATCTTCCAATAAGGACTATATCCAATCCCTGTTAAAGGATCTATTCTTTCAGGTACACCTATGAAATCAGCATTAGTATCTGGTACTTCTGGGTATTGTAAATCAGTGTAGCTTAATTCTCTACCAGGAATATGAAAACCATCTGTTTGTTTTCCATTAGTTAGTAAGAATACAATTTCAAATGCATACACCTCATCACGAAGATATCCTCTAAGATTTGTAGCATTTACTTCATTTGCATAATTTTCATTTGAAGGTATTCTATATGTTTCCCATTTTAAATCTATCTGAGATGCTATAGATTGATAATTGATTCTATCTATAGATGTAAGATTGTTCCATACAAGAACATCTTGTACAGCTGTTACATCTTGTGCTATATCATAATATGGATATTTCTCAAATATGTCTGATAGAGATAATTTGATTAATGTTTGATTTTGTCCAGTGTATGTTATTACATCAACATCATCCTCAATTGAATATGTACCAACTAATTCAGGAGTGGTAATATTGTTTATTGTTTTGATTACAGCTATATTATAATATAAATATAATCCAGACGTATCTAAATTACTAACAGTTACATCAATAGATTTGCCCACTTTATAATCAAATATAGCAGTGGTTAATTGTGTATCAGCAATTGGTGTAGGATTGGTTATAGAATAATAAGATGTATATGGATTACCAGATGCATCAGAATATTGTATAGCAAATTGATATGTACCAGCAGTTATATCACCACCATTGTATACATTAGTTATACTAAGTTCAGGTATTTCAAAATCAGGTTGTATTTTTAATTGATTACAATCTAATTCTTTACTATATGAAGGGTCACAAAGATCTGCATATGGAGATAACAAATAAGGAATGTTTTCAATATCTAAATATCTTCTTGAGTTAAGACCATCTGTCCAATATATTTCGGTTTTACAATTTGTTACTTTATGTACAACTTTATGTATAGGATTATCAATATTAAAATTAAGACATGGTGCACTAACTAATGTATGATAGATACAATCATTATTATCCATATATCCTATTTCACTACCTCCTACATTAGGATTGGTAAGAAAGAATATATGTTTATTTTTTTCATTAATGAAATATGTACCTATTAAAGAATATCCTTCTGGAAATTGTAAACAGAATTCATTCCCTTGTTCATTTTGATAATTAACAGAACTAGAATCAAAATTTTCTAAAGCAGCATTTAATGCATAGGTCAATGTACCATCTTTGATTTGAGTCAAAGTTTGATCCATGTTCAAACCAACCATACCATAACTAGATTCTAGTTTAATGTTGTCTTGATCTCCGTTAATTATTTTTTTAATTTGATCTAATTCGTCTGCCATAATATATATTAATTGTTACGTCTTCTAGTATATCTACCATTAGGAAGTTCGTACATATTAAATCTATTTAAATCATTTTTAATTCTTCGTTGTTTCTCCCAACCAGTTTGTTTCTTAACTTCTATACTTGCCATAATGAAAGATTCTTCATAAGCTTGTTTATGATAGATAAGTTTCTGTTGTAACTGATTGAATGTTTCATCAACAGTTTGGTTTGTAAGTGTTTCAAACACTTTAAATTTAAGAAATGCTTCTACATATTCTCTTATACGATAGTTATCAGGAATCATTTGATTTCCTATTTCATCATACTCCGTAGCATAGAATATTAAATGCACAACTCCTCTTCTGAAATTAGTTACAAACTTATTATCTCTAATGTCAAAACTATCAACACTAGCACTTCCAGGAGTGAAATTATTTACAGGAATAGGTTGTCCATAAAACTCCCAATTGTTTGTATATTCTACACCACAATTCTTTCTTGCAGATATATTTCCAGGCTTAAGTAAATATTTATGAGTGAACCCTCTAGCTACAGTGTTATTTGTTTTATATACAGCTTGTATTAATTCAGGCATACATGCTGGGCATCCTGTTGTACATTCAATGTTTGTACAAGGAACACCACCAGAAACTACAGGACTTACTTGTATAGTTGTTTCAGAGGCTGCTTGTGAATAAAATGAGTTAGCTGATTGATATGGATAGTTTGCCACTTCTGTGGTTAACCAAGCTTCTCTAACAGCATAGAAGTTATCAGGAAGTCTTGCTTCAAAATCTTCTATAAAAAGAATCTCTTCTGTAATAACATAAGTTGTTCTTCCTAACTTCTTTAGACATTTATCTAAATAAGTAGGAAATAAAAGATCATCCACTGCACCTGTATCAAAATAACTTTTCAGTTCTTCTTTAACGGTTGAATAGACAGGTTCTGGACTTACGAAATCAAATTTATAATAGTAACTCATAATTTATTATTTTTTCCACTCGTGATATAAATGTTGATACTTATCGTTGGTCTTTAAGTAATGTGATAGAAGTCTTGATGTTAATCTAGAAGGTTTGAAATACCAAAGATCAGAATTCTTAAAACGTGCTGATTGTTTAAACCACATCCAGCCAAAGAAATATCCTTCTGTGTGATAATTAAAATTATAAATTACCTTTCCTCTTTCTTTAGTCTTTTGCCAATCAATGGGTAAGTTAACAAACTCTTTCCCATCTATGCCTTTCATTTTTCTTCTCTTCTTCTTATTAATAGAGAACTCTCCAAAACCATAAGGAAGTCTTGCTTTTTCTCCAGTCTCTAATATGTATTCTTTAAAAGATTCATTATATGTATATATAATGTTTCTCCATTCATCATATGTAAGTTTTATAGATGGGTATGCTTTACAAAATTTATTGTAATTATCTTTGCTAGAAGATCTCCATTCTACAAAAACTCTACTCATTAATTAGTTGGTTTTGAATTAGGAGCTTGTCCATCTATTCCTTCTTGACTTATGTCTGTTTTAATTTGGAAGTAAGTTGATAGGAGTTTTTGTGATGTAAGTTGTAACACTTGTTGTTCTAAGTATCCAGGAAGAGGAAACTCTTTATCTAAAGGATTCATGCACAATTGTTCAGTTGTATAATTAGGTGTACCACATCCACATTCTGGATACATGATTTCATTTTCTACATCTTCTTCAAATAAAGCTACAAATCTAATTGCTTTAAGAAGTGGATTACTTACATATAAATATCCATTAGATATCCAATAGTATTCTTCTTTTTTAATTACAGGAAGTTTAAGTAAGTTTATGTATCTATTGACAGTTATCTCTTTTAATTTTCTTCCACTTCCACTCATTGCATTAATAGAATAAACTCCCTGTATAACATACTGATAGTTTCCTTCAGATATGCGTGGGAGTTTAAATTTAGTTCTTGCAACAGAACAAGGATCAACATAATCACAACATTCAGATATAGACACTTCACACATTTCCAAACAAGGAATTGTTGTAAATAATGTATCAGTGGCCCATAGCTTTCTAAGATTTGTTTCTCTTTTGATTAACAATAAGGAGTTATTTCTTATCTCAGAAGCAATTGCTCTATCTGTTATCAATGAATCTGTAGAAAGTATCTTGTGGACACTTCTAACATCTGATACTAGTTTCCGTAATGTTGCCATAATTATATTCGTGTTTCAAATTCTGCAATCTTGCCTAGTTTAAGATCATAAACTAAAGCCAATGCTGCTCTAACTGAGTGAACAAAGTTATTATCTAAATGCCATCTATCTGTTCCTGATAAGCTAGGCATTTGTTGTATTCTCACTCCTTTGACTTCTTTAGCCATGTAGTGATGTTTATCGCCTGTGTGTATTTCTCTGTAAACAGCATCACCAAATTGATGACTGTATTTAGAATGTGTTGCAAACAATAATGGAAGATCTTCTATCTTACAATTACCATGATGCCATCCAATAAATGTATTTCCTAATGTTAACCCTTTGACAACTGAATGCTCTCTCATAAACTCTACATCTAATGCATCTCTAAAGTAAACATCTAATGCATGAGCTAAGTAAAAAGATTTAGTTCTGTCATGATTTCCTTGTACAAGGATTACATGTACAGTGCTAGAATGTTGTCTCAACATATTAATTGTATCTACAAGAACTCCAAATCCCACCTCATATTCATCAGCATAATCCATTATGGTGTCTTGTGGAGTACCATTTGTAGTTTGATGTTGATAGTTATCAGTGTGAAAGAAATCATTTGATATAGGAAGCACCACTGTGTTTACATTGTAGCTAGCTTCCACTTTATTAATCAAAGACTTAGCCACTTCATAATATCTTAAAGCTCTAGTTGTTGGATCATTATCACCATCCACTGTTCTTTTAGCTAAGTGATAATCTGCTATAGATATTTCTACATCTACATAATCTTTACTATTCCTACGATCTACTTTAGTAATTGATATATTATTTGGTTTGTAGTTTTCTAAAAACTTAGCAAAGTCTTCAGGGGAATAATCTTTTGGTTGTTTTCTTTTACTAAAAATGGAAGAAGTAAACTTTCCACTTGGTAACATCTTAGACCAGTAGTTGGTAATGATGTATTTGTCTAAATTTATTTTGTGTAATGCTGCTAGTTCAATATCATCTTTAGGTTCAAAGTCACTAGTTATAGTGCTTTCTATTGTACCCTTTTCAACATTCACCTTACGTGATTCTTCTATATAGTTTTTGATTGCTTCTATAGGTTCCTCATT
>Ga0181346_1000669_pt1 | contig 15100 bp, 21 predicted proteins | sample Su13VDMM15DN_FD_130100 | JGI IMG/M metagenome (GOLD analysis project Ga0181346, IMG submission 130100) | Freshwater viral communities from Lake Michigan, USA - Su13.VD.MM15.D.N | ecosystem: Environmental > Aquatic > Freshwater > Lake | place: USA: Michigan | collected 2013-07-15 | reverse complement strand
ATAAATTTTGTATATTATAAGTATATATATTTAAGTTATGGGATCAGCAGAAGCGTGGGTATTTACTACTAAAGATGTTATCTGGATAGTGATGACGATAGGTACAGGTTTATCAGCATACTACGCTCTTAGACAAGAGATAGGTAAGTTGAAAGGGAAGGTAGATAAAGTTGTAAGTGACCTAGACTCCCTAGAACATGACCTAATGGTTAAAGAAACAAGCATCTATAATAGAATGGAAATACTTAAAGAAGATCAGAAAGCTGCTCACGAGAAGCTTGATCTAAAGATGGATAACCTTACTACGCATATGACTCAGTTGAGTACTAACATTGCGGAGTTAACAGGATACATAAAGGCTAAGAGAGAAGAAGACGGTAAACGAGCTTAACTCTTAAGTATTAGGTACCCGTCTAGCATACCGTAAGATCTGCTAGCGGGTCTTTTTTTTGTTTAAATGTTGTAAGTTTAAACTTTTCACCTATATTTGTTTAAATCTAAATATTTAAAATTATGGAAAACCAACAAACAATTACTCCTGAAATGATTGAGGAGAGAAAAGCTGAGATGATTAACTACTTTGATTCTCAGATGGAATTACTTGAAGCTCAAAAGCGTTATGAGACTGCTATTACTGAGTTAGAAGAACTTAGAGCTAGACGCTTGTATGCTGCTATGAAGATAGCTCAAATTGAAGCAGGTCCTGATTCACATGCAGCAGAATCTAAAGAGCAGCCTATTCCTCAACAAGGCCGTAAACTAAAAGCTGAGAAATAAGTCATGGCTATAGTAAATCAAGTACAAAAAAAAGTGAGGATGGACTTATGGGAGATTGTAAAACTCCAATTCATCACTCATTGCTTTATAAAGAACATTAAAGTTTCTGATCTGGACTTGAGCTGCTTATCTATGCTTGCTATTTCTGGTGAAACAGAACTTACTGATTTTTGTAATACGGCTGCTGACAATAACATATTTGGTTGTAGTCAGTCAGTTAGAAATGCTGTTGCAAAGGCTGAGCGCAAAGGACTTATTGATTTTGTAAAGGTTGGAAAAAACCGTAAAAAAATCAAAATCTCTAAGGAAATTGTTGTGCAAACTACAGGTAATATTTTATTGGACTATAAATTTATAAGATTTGAACCCCAAGAAAGCAAAGGATCTGAGTAGTGCTACAGCTAAAGCTCTTAAAAAAAGCCCTGATCTTGTAAAGGATGTTGTAGATTTCTACTGGGTACATGTAAGAAAAACCCTAGGAGAAATTGAGCATCCCTTTATAAGGTTACCAAATCTCGGTACATTCACCCTTAGATATAACATCCTTAATAAGAAGATTGAGTCTGCTAAAAAGGAAGTAGCACAAGATCCCCCTAAAAGCTTTGTTAAATATAACATCTATAATAGCTATGTAGAAAAGCTAAAGAGATACAACAGAGCTAAAGGAATTATGGATGAGTATATAGAAAAGAAAAACCAACATAAAAATGATAAGCAAAATCAAAAAAATCTGGAAGACTAAATGGCTCATCTTAGAGGGAGTTTTTAATTACTATTTTACTCGCAAGAAGATTGAGAGAATTGCCAGTTACAGAAATGATATATGTAGTACATGTCCTCTTATAGATCTAGTAGGAAATAAATGTGAGATGCCGGGTACGCAACCTTGTTGTAGTGATTGTGGCTGTTCTCTTAAATTTAAAACTCGCAGCATGTCCTCAGAATGCCCTCAAGGAAGATGGTTTGCTGTAATGACAGAAGATGAAGAAGATGACTTAAACGCTAAACTAGAAGATCATGGCCATATTATTTAAATCTGAGACCCATAGCTATACAAGCATAGATCCTAGTGAGAATATTACATGGACTAGTGTAACCAGCATTATATCTAAATATAAAAAACCGTTTGATGCTGATGGTATTGCACTAAAATCTTCTAAGAACAAGAAGAGTAAATGGTATAATATGTTACCTGATGATATCAAAGAAGCTTGGAAAAATGAATCTCAAAAAGCTATGAATCTTGGTACTTGGTATCATAACCAAAGAGAGCGTGATCTTTTAGCATGTGAGACTATTAGCCGAGAAGATATAATTATACCTATAATTAAACCTATCGAAATTGATGGCATTAAAAAAGCACCAGATCAAAAACTTACAAATGGAATATATCCGGAACATATGGTGTATCTTAAGAGTGCCAGTATGTGCGGACAGGCTGATAGAGTAGAAGTTGTTAATGACAAGGTAAATATTTATGATTACAAAACTAATAAAGAGATTAAGACTGAGTCTTATGTTAATTGGGAAGGACTTAGTGATAGAATGCTTACTCCACTCAATCATCTGGATGATTGTAATCTTAACCATTATGCATTACAGCTAAGCCTTTATATGTATATGATTCTTAAACATAATCCCAAGTTAAAGCCGGGCAAGATGATCATTGAGCATATAACATTTGAAGAAGCAGGTAAAGATGCCTATGATAATAGAGTTGTTTTATATGATCAGTTTGGTGAGCCTGTTGTGAGTGGAATAGTTGAATATGAGGTGCCTTACCTCAAAAATGAGGTGATTAGTATTATAAATACAATGAGAAATGCTGGTAAAACTATTTGATATGCAAAATGGAGTGGTAGTTCCTAGTGAACACTGCTATACTATAAGTACTTTAAAGAAAATTATGGATGACTATCCAGAGGATCATTTGAAGATATATCTGTATCTTTTTTATATGAGCTGTCCTAATCCAGATCTAAATCCTTTTTTCAATCTTGCAGAAGATGACAAAGAAGAGATTATATTAGCTGAGATCAAAGCGGAATTTAGTCCTGAGGATGATGGTATTCCAGGAGCTTTACAGCTTTGTAAGAAGCTTTATGAGACACCAACTATGAGAGCTTATAATGGTATTAAACAAATGCTTGATAGGCTTGCTAACTATATGGGTACAACAAGTATCACAGATGGTCGGGATGGTAATCTTACAGCTCTTACAAATACAGCGGCTAAGTTTCAACAAATTAGAGAAGCCTATAAAGGTGCCTATAAAGATCTTCAGGAAGAACAAGCGGGGCGCGCGCGCGGGGGTGCAGGACTTGCTTATGACCAAATGACTTAATATGCTACAACAAACAGATATAGAAATTCCTACATGGGAAAATGGAGAGTGGTCAATGACCATCTTTGCTACTCATGATGATTTTAGAGATTTTGTTTTTAGCATATTTAAAGAGCCGGGTCAGTATCAGTTTGATGAAACAAGTCTTGTATTCAATGCTGAGGCAAGAAACTTTAATACTAAAGGTTTTTATTGTCAATTTCCTCAGGGTACTAAAGACTACATACAATACTGGAATGATCAAAAAGATAAATGTCGTTTAGGAGCTATCTATAAAAATAGCGGTAAGGCTTGGTATATACCACGTGACTATTATATGTGGTTAAACTTCTTACCTATCTTTAATAAAGAGATTCAAAAATATGGTTTTGCTGATGTTAGAGATGCTCAGTATCATATGGCGTTATATGAGATGCTAGCTGAATTAAACTTTAAACATGCCGCTATATTAAAGAAACGTCAAATTGCATCATCCTATTATCATGCTGGTAAGTTTATAAATCAGATCTGGTTTGAGGAGGGGGTTACTCTTAAAATGGGAGCTAGTCTTAAAGACTATATCAATGAAAAAGGTACTTGGAAATTCTTAAATGAATATGAGGCTTTTTTAAATCAACACACTGCCTGGTACCGCCCTATGAATCCTAATAAGGTTATGATGTGGCAGCAGAAGATTGAGATAACCACAGGTATTCAGAAACGTAAAACAGAAATAGGTCTTAAAGGTGTACTCCAGGGTATGTCTTTTGAGAAAGATCCTACCAATGGTGTAGGGGGACCGTGCAGGTATTTTTTCCATGAGGAAGCAGGTATTGCTCCTAAGATGGATACAACATTTGAGTACATCCGCCCTGCTATGAAATCAGGATTCATGACTACGGGAATGTTTATTGCTGCAGGTTCTGTAGGAGATTTGTCTCAGTGTGAGCCTTTACGTAAAATGATTATCAGGCCTGATGCTAATGATATATATGCAGTAGAATCAAGATTAATTGATGAGACCGGTGTGCATGGTAGAACAGGTTTGTTTATTCCTGAACAATGGTCAATGCCCCCATTTATAGATTCTTTTGGTAACTCTAAAGTAGAAGAAGCTCTTATTGCATTAGATGAGCAATTTGCTACATGGAAAAGAGAATTAGATCCAGCAGAATATCAGCTTCGTATATCACAGCATCCTAGAAATATTAAAGAAGCCTTTGATTTTAGAACAGCGTCTGCATTTCCTCAGCATTTAGTTGTTGCTCAAATGAGAAGAATTGAAGAAAAGATTTATCCTTATGAGCACCTTGAGGTGTACAAAGATGAGAATGGTAAAATAACAGCAAAGGAGACTAACAAATTACCTATTAAGGATTTCCCTATTACAAAAGATACAGAGGATAAAACAGGATGTGTTGTTATCTATGAAAGACCATGTAAGGATCCTGAGTTTGGAATGTATTATGCATCTGTCGATCCCGTGGGAGAAGGTAAAACTACTACATCAGAGTCCTTGTGCGCCATTTATGTATATAAAACATCTGTAGAAGTAACAAGAAGAGACGGTGATGAAGTAGAAACTGCTATTGAGCAGGATAAACTAGTAGCTGCATGGTGTGGTCGCTTTGATGATATCAATAAAACACATGAGAGATTAGAACTTATTATTGAGTGGTATAATGCCTGGACTATTGTTGAGAATAATATTCCACAGTTTATCACACATATGATTAACCGTAAGAAGCAAAAGTATTTAGTTCCAAGACAGCAGATTCTATTCTTGAAAGATATAGGAGCTAACGCTAATGTATTCCAGGAATACGGCTGGCGTAATACAGGGACTTTATTTAAAAGTCATATGGTAAGTTATGCTATTGAATTCTTACGTGAGGAGCTACATGAAGAAACAACAGCGGATGGTAAAGTAGTTAAAACTACCTATGGTATAGAGCGTATACCAGACATCATGTTACTTAAAGAAATGCAAGCTTATAGAGAAGGAGTTAACGTAGATAGACTTGTAGCTTTTGCTGCTTTAGTAGCTTTTGCAAAAGTTCAACAAGCAAATAGAGGTTATAAAAAAAGATTTGAAGATAGTGGTAAACCAAAAAGCTTGGATAACAACGATAAATTCAGTAAATTGAATATGAGCCCTTTCCGTCATATTGGTGGGGGTGACAAGAGCTTTAGTGGTATGAAGTTACCAAGAAGTCCATTTAAAAATTTTAGATAAAAGATATGCAGATATTTAATGCAATGCAAGTTAAGGCTGGTGCCAAGGTTGAGTACAACAAGATGGGTACTCTTAATCAGCCTATTCAGTTTTTGCCACGTTCCAAAAAAGATGAAGCTTGGGCTGCATGGAACCTTGACTGGTTGGAATGGGAAGGATTAAAACAAATCCGTCGCAATGCCCGCCGCCTTATGAAGAACTATAAGCTGGCTAAAGGTATCATTGATAGAACTGACTACATTGTAGAGCAGGATAATGAGTATGCTGACATGATAGAAGTTCTTACACAAGAAGATACTTCAGCATTAGAACTTAAGTTTTATCCTATTATCCCAAGTGTAGTAAATACACTTGTTGCTGAATTTTCTAAGAGAACTACTAAGGTTATATTTAAAGCTGTTGATGATATTTCATATAATGAGGAATTAGAGGCTAAGAGAACTGAAGTAGAGCAGTTATTATTAAAACAAGCAGAGTTGAAGGTTAAAACTAATCTTCAAAATATGGGATATGATATTGATGAAAAACAATATCAAGATGTACTATCGCCAGATAAACTTAAAACATTACCTGAGATACAGAACTTTTTTCAGAAAAGTTATACAGGTATAGTAGAGCAATGGGCTACTCACCAACACTTGAATGATATTGAGAGATTTCACATGGAAGAACTTGAAGAAAGAGCTTTCCGTGATATGCTTATTACTGACCGTGAGTTCTGGCACTTTAAGATGATGGAGGACGACTATAATATTGAGTTATGGAATCCAGTATTAACATTCTACCATAAATCACCAGACACACGTTATATATCAGAGGGAAGTTGGGCTGGTAAGTTTGATATGATGTCTGTTGCTGATGTAGTTGACAAGTATGGGTGGTTGATGAATGAGGATCAGCTTAAATCATTAGAGCTTATATATCCTGTGCGCTCTGCGGGATATCCTATCCAGGGATATCAGAATGATGGTAGTTACTATGATGGTACTAAATCACATGAGTGGAATACAGAAATGCCATCTCTTGGTTACCGTCAATATACATCCATGTGGCAAAATTCTACAGTAGGTGGAGATATTGTTAAATGGATTATGAGTGAGTCAGAGGATTTCTTTGACATGGGATTAACAGATATGCTTCGTGTAACTACAGTATATTGGAAATCGCAGCGTCGTGTAGGACACTTAACCAAGATTGATGATCTTGGTAATGCATCACATGAAGTTATTACAGAAGACTATCAGGTTGTAGATAAACCTGTCTATGATACTAACCTTATTAAAAATAAGACCAAAAATAATCTAATGTTTGGTGAACATATAGATTGGATCTGGATCAATGAGGTTTGGGGTGGAGTTAAGATTGGCCCTCACGCGCCATCTTTCTGGGGAACTAAATCTCCCGGAGGTATTAATCCTATATATTTAGGTGTAAACCAAAATGCAATCAAGCCCATAAAGTTTCAATTTAAGGGAGACAACTCTTTGTATGGTTGTAAACTTCCTATTGAGGGCTCCGTATTCTCTGACCGTAATACAAGATCTACTTCCCTAATTGATTTAATGAAGCCATTTCAGATTGGCTACAACATTGTAAATAACCAGATTGCAGATATATTAATAGATGAACTGGGAACAGTTATATTATTGGATCAGAATGCCTTACCTAAACATTCTCTTGGAGAAGACTGGGGTAAGAATGCTTATGCAAAAGCATATGTTGCAATGAAGAACTTCCAGATCTTACCATTAGATACATCTATTAGTAATACAGAAAATCCACTTGCATTCCAGCACTATCAGAAACTTGACCTTGAGCAAACTAACCGTTTAATGTCTCGTATTCAGTTGGCTAATTACTTTAAGATGCAAGCTTTTGAGACAATTGGTATTACCCCACAACGGATGGGACAACAGTTATCACAAGAAACTGCAACAGGTGTAGAACAAGCTGTAAACTCATCTTATGCTCAAACTGAAATATATTTCATACAGCACTGTGATTATTTAATGCCACGTGTACACTCTATGCGTACAGATTTATCCCAGTATTACCACAGCACCAAACCCTCGGTACGCTTACAGTATATAACAACAGCTGAAGAAAAAGCTAACTTTGAGATTAACGGTACTGATTTAATGCTCAGAGACTTTAATGTATATTGCACAACGCGCTCTAATCAAAGAGCATTACTAGATCAGCTTAAACAATTAGCTATTCAGAATAATACAACTAATGCGTCAATCTATGATCTTGGTAATATTATGAAGTCTGAGTCTATTGCCGAAGTTACTAATGTACTTAAAGCTACTGAGATTAAATCTGAGCAAAAGCGTAAAGAAGAAATGCAACAGCAACAACAAATGCAAGATCAAGCTATCAAAGCTAAGCAAGATGAAGCTAAGCAGAAGATGGAGTTTGAGTCTGCTGAGAATGAGAAAAATCGTCAGGCTGATATTCTACAAGCTCAGATCAAATCTGCAGGCTTTGGTTCAATGAAAGATATCAATGAAAATAAGCAAAGTGATTATGTTGATGCTATGGATAAACTTGAGAACACTGAGTTGTATAGACAAAACACTCAGATTCAACAAGATAAGGAAGTTTCAAGAGCTTCACAGGCATCTACTAAACTAGACCTTGAAAAAGAGAAACTTGCTACTCAAAAAGATATTGCGATGACCAAGCTGCAAATTGCTAGAGAGAACAAAAATAGATTTGATGCTGGAGCAGAAGAGTAGCCATTAGCTATATGATCAACTTTAATTTTTGAGATTTTAAAATCTTAAAAGTTTAAATGAATACTTTTGCCTATATTAATATTATAAACCAACAAACAATGAGCTTAGATAATATAAATACCGATGTTACGGAAGTAGCACAAGTAGAAATGAACCTAGATGAAATTCTAGGAACACCGGGTGCAGAAAGCGTTGTGCTCCCCGAGAAAGAAACAAAGCCTAGTATTTTTAGTCCTAGGAATGAAGATCTTTCTTTTATTGACAATCCTGAGGATGAAGAAGATCCGCAGGAACAGAAAGCACCAGAATCTATTGATGATATTCTAAAAGACATTGATCCTGTTATGGCTTCAGATGATGAATCTGAAACTAAAAAATCAGGAGGTCGTCCTAAGCTTGACAAAAGCGGAATGGCTGAGGTAATGAATAAGCTTATTGAGAAGGGACAAATTGTACCTTTTGATGATGATAAGTCTCTTGATGAATATTCAATTAAAGATTTTGAAGAGCTTTTAGAAGCCAACTTCAGTGAAAGAGAAAACAGAATACGTCAGGAAACACCTGTAGAATTCTTTGAAGCTCTTCCAGAGGAACTTCAAGCTGCTGCTAGATATGTAGCAGATGGTGGTGATGACTTAAAAGGATTATTTAAAGTACTTGCTCAAGTTGAGGAAGTAAGAGAATTAAATCCTAAGAAAGCAGATGACCAAGAGCAGATAGTACGTGAGTACTTGAGAGCTACAAACTTTGGTACCACCGCTGACATTGAAGAAGAAATTGAAGACTGGAGAGATCGTGGTGATCTAGAAGCTAAGGCATTAAAGTTCAAACCAAAGTTGGACAAAATGCAAGAATCTGTTGTTGCTCAAAAGCTTGCTCAACAAGAGCAAATAAGATCACAACAACAGGAAGCTGCTAAAGCATATGTACATAATGTATATACAACTTTACAGCCTGGTGAACTTAATGGAATTAAGTTAGATAAGAAGACACAGGGTATGTTATATGCTGGTCTTGTACAACCTAACTACCCATCTATGTCAGGTAGACCTACAAATATGTTAGGTCACTTGCTAGAGAAGCACCAATATGTAGAACCAAACTACCCATTAATTGCTGAGGCACTTTGGTTATTAGCTGATCCTGTAGGATACAGAAATAAGATAAAGGACAGCGGTAAGAATGAGCAAGTAGAAAAAACGGTGCGTCAGTTGAAAAGTGAAGAAGCTCGTAAAACATCTAGTACTCCGGTAGTAGAAAGAGAGGAGAAAGTTCAACGCCGCATACCTAGAAATGATAACTTTTTTAAACGATAAATTAACTTAACCCTTAAATAAATAAAAAAAACATGGCAACTCCAGTTTTAAACAATGGTATATTTCTGCGGGATACCAGCTACACCGCTAGCTCACACGTAGATTCTTACCACTTGGTTAACATGCTCAAGAACTCTGAACCTATGGATTTAGGACCAGTAGATCTTTGGGCAATGGCGCAAAAGGTAGAAATGCCTTTGTACCAAATGTCTAGCTTTGGTGGAAAGAATGTAATTAATGTTGACAATGCTCGTGGAGAGTACAAGTGGCAAACACCAGTTGTATTAGATCTTCCTTACATTGTTGATGATGTAGAATTAGATGGCGCTACAACAGTAGGTGCTGATGGTACTACATTTAGAATCAAATTGTCACGTCGTGAATTTGGACATGGTGATATCATCACTTATGACAAGTACAACGGTGCTGAGATGTACATTACTGTAGATGACATTGTTCCTCTAGGTGATGGTTTCTTATACACTGTACAATTGGTAAACAATGATAGCTCTTTCTCGTTATCAACTAACTATCTTGTACCAGGTACTAAAATCTTCCGTAAAGGTTCTGCTCGTGGTGAGTACGGAGAGCGTTTCTCTGACATCACTACTGCTACTGGTTTCCGTGAATTCTACAACTTTGTAGGAGGAACTGAAGCTCACGTACACTATTCTGTATCTTCTCGTGCTGACCTTATGCTTAAGGGTGGTATGAATGCTGATGGTACTGTACCTGTAGTAGAGATCTGGCGTAACTTTGACAAAAACATGGATCCATCTGTAGCTAACCTAGATACTATGGTTTCGCGTATGGGTAAGGATTATGTTAAGCGTGCTATGTCTAACGGATCTTTAAGCCGCACTTTCTTAACTGCAATGGAAGCAGCTCACTTGGCTAAAGTTGCAAATGACATCGAGACTTACTTAATGTGGGGACAAGGTGGTCGTGTGCGTCAAGACGGTCCAGATGACTTGCGTTTATCTGTGGGTCTTTGGAAGCAATTGGACAACTCATTTAAGCGTGTATATAACAAGTCTGGTTTCAACCTTGACTTATTCCGTTCTGAATTGTATAACTTCTACGCTGGTAAGGTTGACTTCCAAGGTCCAGATCCTAAGCGTCAGTTGATTGTACAAACTGGTATGGGTGGTATGCGTATGGTTAATGAGGCAATTAAGCGTGAAGCAATGTCTTCAGGTTTGTTGATCCAAGCTGCTGACATCGGAGCTATTACTGGTCAAGGTATGGACTTGAACTTTGGATTTGCTTACACTTCTTATGTTATCCCATTCTTGGCTAACGTGAAGTTTGTGCTTAACCCAGCGTTTGACAACTTGCATACTAATGACATTGAAAACCCAATCATTGATGGTTTCCCATTGTCTTCTTATAGCTTCATCATCTTTGATATCACCGATAATACTAATGACAATATCTTCTTGTTGAAATTATCTTGGGATAATCAATTAAAGTGGTGGTACCAAAACGGAACTATGGATTACATGGGACGTAGCCAAGGCTTTGCGTCTTCTGGACAATTCAATGGATACCGTGTATACATGACACAAACAATGCCTGCAATCTGGGTTAAAGACCCAACCAAAGTATTGAAAATTGTTATGCGTAACCCAATCACTGGCGGATCATTCTAATCTTAAAATAATCTGTAAAACGGGGGGAGGCTAAAATCTCCCCCTTTTTTACTACCTTTACAAAAACCAATAAAAAATAAAACCAACAAACATGTCAACATCATTTACAAAAGTAGAACGTTACTCAGAGACTAAGCGCTCACCAATCGCAATTAAACCATACTTTGATGACAGAATATCAAATATGGGATTAGAGAAATATGGAATGTCTCTCTATGAGGGAGTAAAACATATTGAACAATTAGCATGTCTAGAATTCAATGGAATTAAAAGATATGTAACAGGGCTTAATGAATTTGCACCAGATGTTAAAAACATTCCTGATCCAGAAGTAAGAGCTGCTGTAATTAAAGAAATTAGAAATGTGGTTGCAGAAATTGAAAGAGAGCTTGCAGCAAATGTTCTTGATGTAGAGGACAAAGACTTTTGGGCAAAAGTTAAATTGCTTAGACCTGACAATGATGATTTCTGGTCTAAACTTGAATTAAAGTGTGGTAATGATCCAGTATTTCTTGATCCTAAAGATCCTTATGATCTAGTTAAGATGTATGCGATTAATGCAGGTGGCTTTAGTATTGTTGCAAAAAGCTATGAAGATGCAAGATCAAAAATGCCAGTTCCTAAGTTTTACTTGGATAAGCATGTTGAAACCGTATCTACTAAAACAGAAACTAAGAAGTTACGTAACAAAGCTTTGTCAGAGTTACAAAAACTATTTGATAAGAATACAAACAAACTATGGTATATAGCTAAAGTTGTTGATAGTGCAAGTGCTCAGTACAAGAAGAACACACCAAATGATATTATCTATGACAACATGGATACCTATATTACCGGAGAAGGTTCTGAGAAAAGTGCTAATCGTGCAGCTCAACAGTTTTTAGATGCATGTAACTTTAGTATGGAGACTTTGAAAATTAAGTCTTTGGTTAAAGATGCAACTTACTATAAGTTCATTGTAGCTAAAGCTGATGGATTTATCTACCATAAAGATAAAAATGTGCTACTAGGTCGTAACCAACCAGATGTTGTAGAGTATCTTACTAATCCTTTAAATGAAGAAATTTTGGTAGATTTAACCAAAAAAGTAGAAAAGTATTGGAATCAATGATTATCTTTAATATAACAACTTAATATTTATATATCAAAATGAAAACAAAGAATTCAGCATGTGGAGTGTGGGTAAACTTAAACACACCCGTTACAGTAGAGCGTGCACCTAAATCAAGTGGCACGTATGTAGGTTTAAATGCAAAAGCTACTGCACAGAACAGCGCACCTAAAAATGCAAAATCTGGCGGAGTAAATAAACCACAAGCTAAACCTGATAGACTATAGTATTATGAAAGCGAAGACTCCTATTACAAAAAAAACTATGCCCGCTTACAAAGCGGGTGGAGTAAAAAAAGCTGCGCCTACGTATAAAGTTAGTGGAGCTAAAAAATCTTTACGTCGTTACCAAGATGCAGGTCCTGTTAATAGTAATTCTAGTACCACTTCTGGTGCTCCTGCTATAAATACATCAGCTAATGCACCTGCGGTTGCAATGTCTATTGAACAGCAAAAATTTAATGCTGAGCAAGCTGCGGCTGCTAGTAAAGCAGCATCTATAAAAAGTTATGAGCAGATGTTATTAACAGGTAATCGTAAGCAAAGAAAGTATGCCGAAAATGCATTGACAACATCTGGTGTTATGACAGGTAACAAAAAGAAGGATGGATCAACTTTAGCTACGGTAGCTGGATCTTTACTTGGCGGATTTGGTGCTATTGCCCCGTATTTATTTAAGAAAAAAGATCAACCAGCAGAACAAAAAAAGGGAGGGTCAATTATAAAACAACGTGGGGGTAGAGCAGCGGATAGCGCTACTACAAATACGACTAAAGGTCAAATGCCTCCAATGTATAACAAAGGTGGTATGTATAAAAAAGGTGGTGCAGCTAAACCAATGATGAAACGCACTGGTAAAAAGAAATAATGAGCAAGATTGTAAATACTGCTGAAAAGAAATCATTAATTGGATATGCAAATTCAAAGCCTACCTTTAAAAGAGGTGGTGCTTTGAGTTCTGTGTATCCCACAAAAAAATCAGACTGTGGCTGCAAAAAATAAACAAATGCTTAAGCGTGCAGATGGTACAACATCTCAAAGAGGTCTTTGGGATAACATCCGTGCTAATAAGGGTTCTGGAAAGAAACCTACTGCAGACATGCTAAAACAAGAAAAAAAGATTAAATCTAAATCTAAAAAGAAATGATGAAGAAGCAAAGTGCTAAAAAACCTAAAATGGGAATGGGCGGAATGCACATGATGCCTGATGGATCAATGATGCAAGATTCTATGATGAAAAAGGGAGGTGCTTTAAAAACAGTACCTAGCAATAAAACGGGATTGAAAAAACTTCCTACAGCTGTTAGAAATAAAATGGGCTATAAGAAAGCAGGGGGTTCTGTTTCTAAAAATAAAAAGTAATGGCGAAGGCTAAATTTACTACAGGTAATGAAAAGCATGTAGTTTATAAAAAGACTACCAAAAGAGGAGAGGGGAAAGTTGGTGATATTATGGTTAATCACCCTACTAAAGATAAAGGTACTTATGACACTATTAGTCTTACAAGAACCGAGAAAGCTAAAACTGTTAAGCAGGGAGTAGCAGCTGAAAAGAAATGGCATAAACAAAACCCTAAAGACAATGGCAAAAAGTCCCGCGTGGCAAAGAAAAGAGGGTAAGGCACCAAGTGGTGGTCTTAACGCTAAAGGGCGTGCTTCTTATAACAAAGCTAATCCTGGCAAACCCGGATTGAAGGCACCGCAACCAGAGGGCGGAGCTAGAAAGAAAAGCTTTTGTGCTAGAATGTCTGGTATGAAAAAGAAACTTACAAGCTCTAAGACAGCTAATGATCCTGATAGCAGAATCAATAAGTCACTTAGAAAGTGGAAATGTTAAAAGTATAGATGATGAAAAAGAGTAATTCGGCACATCCTGGTTTTAAATCAGTGCAATCTAAGATTGCTGCTAAACAAGGCATTTCTAAAAAAGCTGCTGGAGCTATCTTAGCTGCTAGCACACGCAAGGCTTCTGCTAAAGCAAAAGCTAAAAACCCAAGATTAAAAAGAGTTAAAGGATAATGAACAACTCAACCCTGCAGATTAAAATAAAACAAAGGCTTAACAAGCTTGCTAGTAATGACTATGATAACATAGAGTGCTGGCAGATTGTTGAGGCTTTTAATAAAGCACAGATCCAATGGGTCCGTCGACAACTTGCAGGTATTAATATCCAAAAGCAAGGTGATGAGCAATCAAAAAGGAAAATTGATGATCTTCAACCCTTGCTAACAACAACAGCTCTCTCAACTGTTAACATGCCTGATTATGTAATGTCAGAATCATTACCTCCAGACTACATGGAGTTTAAGAGAATTGATGCTTATGCATCTAGTGACTGTTGCCCTAATCCAAGGCGCATGATTGTTTATTTAGCTGAGGAGGCTAATGCAGCAATTCTGCTACGTGATACCAACAAGAAGCCTAGTTTTGAATGGGCAGAAACATTTTGTACCTTAGCAGGTAACAAGATTAAAGTATATACAGAATCAGATTTTACTATAGATACAGTTAACCTTATCTACTATAGAAATCCAGTTGAGATACAAATTTTAGGCTGTGTTAATCCATACACAGGTTTTGTAGTTACATCAGATGTTCCTTGTGAATTTAAAGATGATGTCGCTGAAACCATTGTTGATGACGCTGTGCAAGTTTTAGCAGGTGATATAGAGTCAATTACTCAATATCAAATTGCTCAAAGCTCTAGTGAAGAAAACTCATAATACATGCAATAATGAACTTGACAACGTTAAGTCTACACTTAATTCTGCTAAATACAAACTACTTTTCTTGAAATAATTTGGAGAGTTGAAAAACTTTCCTTATATTAAATATATATTTATAACCCTTAAAAACAAAAAACATGGCTTATTTTAATCATGCATTTAACAAAACTTTTGTCGGGACCGCAGGTTTCGTACAAGGTGGTGAAGCTACCAACGAGCT
>Ga0181346_1000668_pt1 | contig 15107 bp, 8 predicted proteins | sample Su13VDMM15DN_FD_130100 | JGI IMG/M metagenome (GOLD analysis project Ga0181346, IMG submission 130100) | Freshwater viral communities from Lake Michigan, USA - Su13.VD.MM15.D.N | ecosystem: Environmental > Aquatic > Freshwater > Lake | place: USA: Michigan | collected 2013-07-15 | reverse complement strand
GGATATATAAGAGATGACGGAAATAATGCACCTTACTTAGTTTTCTTAAATATGATAGGTCAGCATTTTGATAATATTTGGATATACCTTAGAGATTTAAGTAACAGATATTCTGCTGAAAATAATCCTTTTGTGGGTGTGTCAATGGATCAAGTAGGAGATGCTTTAAGAAGTTTTGGTATAAATTTGTATACTAATACAAGCGTATCAGATAACATCTATTATTCTTTATTAGGTATTAATCAAACAGGGTCTGCTTTACCAGTTACTTCAAGCAACTATGCAATTGTTAATCCAATAAGTAGTAGTTTATTTGCTAAATCTGGAAGCTCTTATTTATCTTCTTCACTATCTCTACCTCCTTTTGGTGATGAAAAGATCAAACAATATGTTACAACTTTTGTAAGTGCTTCAGCAGCAGTTACATCTAGCTTTGCAACCTTACCTTCTGAACAATTAAAAAATGAAATTTATAAGCGTTTATATCATAACTTAGCCTACCTTCTTAATACAAAAGGTACCGAGCAGGGTGTAAAAGCTTTAATTACTACATACGGTATTCCAAGCGATATTCTTACTGTAAGTGAGTATGGTGGTTATAACCTCGATAGTATAGCAGGTATTCAAGAAATTAATACACAGAACATTACCACTGGAAGTGGATTAACTATATCAAGTAGTTTATTATCTCCTTATACAACTCTACAATATTACGAAAATAATTACGACAGAACATCTCCTAATATTGAAGTAGGCTTTTCTCCAACTGATGCTATTAATGCATCTATTACTTCGTCTGGAATTGTAACATCTTCTGTAAAACCTGGATGGTTTAATATCATGCAGTTTATTGGAGCTCCTAATTTACAATATTCAAGTTCTTATATTCCTTTAGTTCAATTGGAAGATAATTTTTTCTCTAGCTCTTACACAGGAAATTCCCAAACAGGATTAACTAGATATAATATTTGGGATTTTGTTAGATCAGTAAAATACTACAACAACTCTTTGTTTAAGATGATGAAGGACTTCGTTCCTGCAAGAGCTAATTTGAGTAGTGGTATTATTATTAGATCTCATATATTAGAAAGAAACAAGTATGCTAGACATGAACCTTATACTGCAATAAGTGGAAGTTTAAGTGCTATAAACATGGTTTATGTAGAAGGCTCTGCTCCTGGTGGCTACTTGTATAATACCACCTACACTGCCTCTATTCCTGTTCAATATCAAAGCTCTTCTAATTATCTAGGAAACGCATCTGGAACTATTCCTTACATTTCAAACACAGGAATAGAAAATTATACAGGACAATATAGTGGATCTAATATTAGCATATCTAACTACTTTCCACAAGTAGGTGTTTCAAGCTATCTAGCTCCTAATACATCATCGGTACCTTATACTGCAGTAAGTGGCAATATAATGTTTATTACGTATTCGTTAAATTATCTTATTAATAATGTAACAGGATCTGTTATCTCTCAAAAATTCTTAGATTTAGATTATAACAATAATCAAATTATTCCTACTAACTACGGATTAATAACTCAATCTATAACTCAAACAAACATAATAGGACCTTATTCACAAAGTCAACAACCCTACTCACAATACGCACAACTTCAAGATTACAACTACTACCTACTTAGAAGTACGATACCAAGATATAGTGGCTCTTATTTATCTGGATTATATTACAACGTATACACTACACAAAGTGCAACATATCCTGGCGATACTAGCTACGGTAATAGTCCTGTAATTAACTACTATACAAGTAAGTTAGGTTTGTTTACACAAATACAATCTAGCTCATTTATACCAGGAGCAGTTAATGCTTCTATAGCTTATCAAGCAGATGTATCAGGTGGCTTGTCTGAATTGAATCAGAATAACGTAAGTTGGCAAGATATTCAAAATACATATAAAGCAGGAAATAATTTAACTATAAAACAATTTGATAATAAGAAATATTCAAATCAAGTTGGTACAGATGGAGTCAAAACCATCTATAATAGTGGCTATAACTACACTCCTGAATTATATTTTAATACAAGTAGTGATTCAAGAGTGTACTTCTCTTATAACGGTGGTACAACTAACTTTTCATTACTTGTCCAAAATCAATCTAACTTTTTTATTAGCGGGACCTCTGCTACTCCAAGATACTTAGCAAGTCCAACTAACGGATATATTTATACAATTTTTGATAACCAAATAACTGATACTGCAAATTACTATACACCAGGTACTGCATCATCAACTGTATTTCCATCCTTCTCGGTTCCTTATGCAGGAAATAGATCTTTTAATATTGACTTGAGTATTGCCTTTAATGTTACTCAATCTAATCAACAAGCAACTTATAGCTTATCTGCTGTTAAAAACAATGTCACTACAATAGGAAGTGTAACGCAAAACTTTAAATCAAATGTAGTTGCAGGAAGTACAGAAGCAGGAACTGCTACAACTTTTGCCACTGTGACAGTTAATAGTTTTACTACTTCTGGATCTGCAGTAGTCTACCAAGGTCCATTTAATATTTTCCCTGAATTTGGCCCACCAGTTTATAACGTTGGAGCTTCGAACTGTTTTATTTCCACAAGCTTTGTATATGGAACAATAGACGGTGAGCCAAATGAAAACAGATTATTTGCAAATTTAATAAGTGATACTTCAAATCAACTACAAACGTATATAAATACTTATACTGGTGCAGGCGATAATGCTACTCCTCTATCCAATATGGCTTCTACAAGTTCTATAGCTGCAGTAAACAACCTATCCAATAATTTTAACCTAACTTTAAACACAGATCAAACCAGCTTTAGTGCTAATGACATAGTTACTTTTAGATTACTTCAACAAGTTACAGCATCAAATCAAAACTTTACAGCTTCGGTTTCAGTAGGATCTTTATCAGCAACTGAAAATCAATCAATAGGTAGCTATCCTTTTGCAGTTTCTAGTTCAGGATACATATATTCGTTTGGAAATACAGGAAGTTATGGTATAGTTAACTTAGGATCTGATTTAAGTACCTTTTTTGGATATCAACAAGTACCTTATTTTGTATCTGGTGGATTAACTTACTCAAGTAGTTTGTATACAAAATATGGAGACATAAACACTTCCTTTAATCCACAGCAATACGATAAGATTATCCTACAAGATGTTAATGGAATTGTTCAAGATTTGGATGTGTATTTATCTGGATTTAGTGGAAGTTATTATCAATTCACAACTGTACCAACTATAAATCCAAGCTGGGTAACCACTCCTTCTTTGGTTCAAAACTTCCTTCTTTTAAGAAGATATAACGATGAGCAGAATATAATACTAACATTCAACAAACCACCAGGTCAAACATCTTATGGGTTTTTAATAGCAGATACAACGAGTCCACAAATAACAAACAACATTAATACATTACAAGCGGCTGTACAGTCACAATTATTATCAACCCAAACAGGTACTTCTAATCAATAATTTTACAAAATAATCTATTTATAAAGAGATAAATCACAAAAAACATGGGATATTTAAATAACACATCTGTCGTTGTAGACGCAATTTTGACCAATACTGGTAGACAATTGCTAGCTCAAAACGACGGTTCTTTCCAAATTACACAATTTTCACTTTCAGATGATGAGGTAGATTATACATTGTATAACCCAAATCAACCATCTGGATCTGCATTCTACGGCGAAGCAATTGAGAACATGCCAATTATTCAAGCTTTTCCTGAGTCTAATGAGATCATGAAGTATAAGTTAATTACTCTTCCAAGAGGAACAGCTAAATTACCTGTAGTTAATCTTGGATACAATACAATTGTAATTAAGCAAGGTGCTTCACTTTCTATAACACCACAGACTCTTAATTACTTAGGAGCTACTTCTACTTTTGAGCAATCAGGATATGTTGCTACAATTGGAGATGTTAGAACAACGTCAGCGTTTAATGGCGTAGGTATTAATACTCCTAATGCAACAGCTCTTAATGCAACCGGTACAGTAACGATTGGTACAAATGTATCTAAGACAGTTATTGGTACTTCAATTAACTTAACAGCTACAACTGTAAATACTTTATTTGGCACAAATACAATTCTTTATACTACTTTAACAGTAATTGGTCGCGATTCAGGTGCAAGAATTCAAATTCCAGTTCAAGTAACTTATGTAAACCAATCATAATATGTCATTTACTACCTTAGGACCCTCAGATTTCGTTATTAGTACAGATTCGATTACCGCTCCTGCTTGGAGTAATAATATTCCTGTTCTATCAACTTTTTATACTCAATCATTTGCTACCGCAACTGCAATAACACAAAATGCATTTTATCTTAATGTATTTAACGCACCTGTAGGTTCAACTAGTGCATCAGTTCAGTTTGCTATTGCTTATGGCGATCAAAAAGGTTCAGGATCGCTACCATACAACCCTTTAGTACCTGGTGTAACTCCTTCCTTAACAACTTACAACCAGTATAATACTTTAATATATGGACCAGCTGTATCATCTTCTGCACAAGGGTTTAACTTTGGAGGAGCTGCTACTACTGCCCAAACTGTTTTTGCAATTAATGTTGATAGAAATAGATATAAAGAATCTTTATTTCCTGGAACATTTAATTTAACATTATCAGGTTCTGGAACAAGTAAAATTACAATTTGTGATAATAGTAATGCTACAACAGTGGTAAATTATTTAGATTGTGGTAGAGTATTCGATTTGGTGTCTGGATCTAACGGAAATCCAACAACTACAACTAATGTAAGTCAAATTGGAAATGGATATACAGCTTCCGGATCTTATGGTATGTACTTACCAGATATTGGAGTAATTTTATTAAATGGTGGAGCTTTAGCGTTGAGTGCAGCTTCTGGAGGTATTGGATTATCAATAGATAGAACGAACTACACTTCTACAATAAGTTCAAACACAACACTATTTACTTCTTCTTCAAACAATAATAGATTATATACAGCGATTTCAGGAGCTGGTAATTTCCAATTAAATTCACAAGAAAATGTTTCGTCAGATTATATCTTCTGTAGAGTTACTAACCAAGAATATAACTACTCATCTAATCCAACCTTTGTATCAGGATCTGGAAACTTATTGTTTTCTAACATGGTATATAACCCTCAGACTTTTATCACAACTGTAGGAATGTATAACGCGAATAGTGAGTTATTAGCAGTAGCGAAATTATCGAGACCGCTAGTAAAAGACTTTACTAAGGAAGCACTAATTAGAGTTAAATTAGATTGGTAATAAAGTAAATTATGAGTAGAGCGTCCAATAGCTTAAAAGCAACAGATGTAACAGCTACTCCCATTAAACTTAAATACTCTGCTTCTTATAGCGATACGTCTATATGCAATACAGGAATTTATGCACAAAGTGGGATTAATGGTCCCGTTACAATCACTGGTTCAATACCGGGTGCTACTCTACGTTACAGATCAATAAGAGAATTATTTTACTCAAACTATACTACAGGAAGTTATTTAACTACTTCTTCTAGCTTTGATAACTATCTTCAATCAACAGCAGCTTCAGGAACCTTTGAAGGTAATACAGCTGCTTCTGCATCTTCAGATAATAGATATTTTCCTACTGAGTCAGGTGGTAAGATTAAGATTATAAACATTCCAAGAAGTTCTTATGGTCAACAAGTAAGTAGAAAAAGTTTCTTTCTGACTGGAAGTGGTTTCACTCTAGTAGATGATGGAAATGGAAACGTAATAGTTTCGGGTAGTAATGAAAATGTTGGTAATATAATATATGCTCAAGGATTTGTTGTAATAACCAACCCAAATTACTATTGTGTAATGGATGGTGGTCCAACTACTTTTCCTAGATTCTATATATTTGATATATCAGCATCAGTAAAAACATTTAATCCAATTTTAGATTCAATACCAGATTGTGCACCTATAGTTACATCAAGTTTAGCTTTACAAGAATATCCTTATTATGATTTTCCAACTTATAGTATAAACACTTCTACCGGATTGGTAACTTTAAATCAAACAGATCCATTAACTAATCAAGTAGGAATTTATAAAGAGTTATATACTATTCAATCAACATATTGTGCAATATCTGATACACAACCAATAACTGTGCAAATTACGGATTGTGTTATTAGTGGTTTAACAGTAACATTAGTTAGTAGTGATGCAACTACTGAAACTTTATTAGTTAGAGCAACTACAGTAGGAATAAGTAATAGTGCACTTAGTTTACTATATAGTTTAACATTAAACCTAGGTGCTAGAATACAACCAACTGATATAAACGGAAATTTGGTTGGATCTATTACGAGAGATCAGCTACTTGAAGGATTCACTATAGTTACTCCTCTCACAGTAAATACAATTTATGCTTCTAGTTTAGATCCTATATGTAATACAGGAGTTTCCGCAGTAGCACCAGGTGTTCCAACTCCAACAGCTACAGCTACAGCTACACCAACACCTACACCAACAGCTACAGCAACACCAACACCAACGTCTAGTCCAACACCTACTATTACACCAACAGCTACACCAACAGCTACAGCTACACCAACACCTACTCCAACTGCAACAACACCTCCTCCTACTGCTACAGCAACACCAACACCTACTATTACACCAACACGCACAGCAACACCAACACCAACGCTTACCCCTACACCTACACCTTCACCAACTCCTAAAACAGTACAAGTCAAATATTCATTATACCTAGACACTATCATTGGGGCTCCAGCTAGCATGTCTATTGTTATTAATAGTCCTTCAGGATCAGCTACCTCTTCTAGCTTGATGGTTTCAAGTTCAAGGAGTGGATCTTTAACTGCCTTAGAAGGAGATTTCTTAATATTTAATGCTTTCGCTTCTCAAAGTACATGGCCTATTGGTTATCCTACAATGAGTTTAACTATATCAGGTTCTTATTTATACAATCAATTTACTGCTGATAGAAATACAGTATTAACTAAAGGAACTTATTTAACTGGTTCTTTTACCGGTTCTATTACAGGAAGTGTAGAAACAACTGTTCCAATATACTCAATGAATTTAGGCTTTAGTAGTGCTAGTTGGCTTGAAGCTTGTACTAGATATAGTATAGCTAATTACACTACTGCATATGGTTATATACAATCTCAAAGCTTAGAAAATGGATCACAGATTTATAGCGTATTGAATACACCTTTATCAGTAACTTCTTCTAACGGATATTATTCAAATGGCCCTAAAGTATGGGTTGCTATTGCTGGTTCATTATATGATGAAGCATCATGTCTACAACCTACACCAACTCCAACTCCTACCGCTACCCCATTACCTGGTCTTGGATATTTAAGATATACAAGTGCATCTCTTGAAAAGACTTACGCAACTAAAGTACTAGCTTGTGCAGATCCAAACTTTGCACCAGGTATTACAATGTATTTAAATAATGATGTATTACCTGAAGTGAACGACATATTCTTCGCAAGTCAATCTTGTGATCTAGGAACCGAATTTAACGGAGGAGGTCTAATTTACAAAGTTTCTAGAAATGCTGCAAGATATGGTATTGAGATTGGTTCATTAGGTACTATTTTATCTATTACAGATTGTTCAGTAACACCTACTCCTACTCCAACTGTAACTCCAACACCAACACCTACACCAACAGCTAGTCCTACACCTACATTTACACCTACTCCGACAGTTACACCTCAACCACCAGTAATTTTATCTTTATCAGCATCATGTGATAACATTGGAACTTATAAAGGAAAAGTAACAGCTACATTTAGCGGAGGTACTAATACAGGATTTGAAATCCGAGCCGGTTATGCTGGAGTATACAGTACTTATACAGCCTCTGCTTCTCCTTTCGTAATAACATTCCAAGATTCACCATATAATGCTTCTACTGGTTTGAGAAATACAACAGGTGGATCAGACGTATTTTCAGTACAAGTTAAAGATTCAAATGCATCAGTAGCGGCTGCTTCTGCATCTATTGCTTGTGATTATCCAACACCAACTCCAACACCAACTGCTACAGCAACTCCTACACCTACTGCTACACCAACACCTACCCCAACATTCACACCTACTCCAACAGCTACGGCTCAGCCACCAGTAATTTTATCTCTATCAGCATCATGTGATAACATTGGAACTTATAAAGGAAAAGTAACTGCTACGTTTAGCGGAGGTACTGATACAGGATTTGAAATACGAGCAGGATACGCAGCAGTATATAGCACTTATACAGCTGTTGCTTCTCCTTTTGTAATAACATATGAAGTAGCACCTTATAATGCTTCTACAGGTTTAAGAAATACAACAGGTGGATCAGATGTATTTTCAGTACAAGTTAAAGATTCAAATGCTTCAGCAGCTTCCGCCACAGCATCTATTAATTGTCCTTATCCGACACCTACTCCAACACCAACTGCTACACCTACGCCAACGGCTACACCTGGTCCAACACCTGGTCCAACACCTATACCAACACCTATACCAACAGCTACTCCAACACCAACTCAAACAGCGGTACCAACTAATACACCTACTCCAACAGCAACAACACCGCCTCCTACAGCAACACCTACTCCAACACCATCACCTAGTCCAACACCTGGTGCAACACCTATACCAACACCTATACCAACAGCTACTCCAACACCAACTCAAACAGCGTTCCCAACTAATACACCTACTCCAACTCCTACTGCACCTCCTCCTACAGCAACACCTACGCCAACACCTACACCCGCAGATTGTGAATGTTGGACAATAGTTAACGAAGGAGGTGATACTGGTAATTATTCTTATGATAGATGTAGTGATGGAGCTACTCTAACTAGAAATATAGGAACTGGTATTACTCAAACAGTTTGTGCACTAGGAGGAACTACACCATTTGCAAATACAGGAACACTAACAATATATGATTGTAATACTCCTTGTTCTACAAATCCTGATTGTGCTCCTTGCTAAAAAATAAATTTGAGAAAATAAACAAAATTAGTTATATTAAAAAAAGACAAGTTATGAAAAAAGACAAGATTTTCGTACAAATTGCCAGTTATCGTGATCCTGAATTAATTCCTACCATTAAAGATTGTATTGCAAAAGCCAAATATCCAAAACGTCTTACGTTTGGTATATGCTGGCAACATTCTACAGAGGATGAATGGGATAATTTAGATAAATATAAAGATAATCCAACTTTTACAATTATGGATGTTCCTTGGAACGAAAGTGGTGGCCTATGTTGGGCACGTCATCATATCCAAAAAATGTGGAAAGGTGAAAAATATACTATGCAACTTGATTCTCACCATAGATTTGCACAAGATTGGGACGAACAATTAATCGAAATGATGGGATTAACTGAATCAGCAAAGCCTATTTTAACAGCTTATGCTGGAATGTATGATCCAAAAGAAAATAAATTATTAAACGAAGAACCCTACAAAATGGTTCCTAGTAATTTTACAGGTGGTGGTACCATTCTTTTTTATCCTCACGCTATTGAAAATTGGAAAGAACTAGAAAAACCAATCCCAGCTCGTTTTGTTAGTGGTCATTTTTTCTTTACTATTGGAAAACATTGTGAAGAATATAAGTACGATCCTAATATCTACTTTGCTGGAGACGAAATTAGTTTATCTATTCGCTCTTATACACTAGGATACGACTTATTTCACCCACATAAGACGCTGGTTTGGCACGAATATACAAGAGAAGGAAGGACTAAGCATTGGACAGACTTTGATAATCAAAATAAAGACAAAGGACTTGTTCAAAAGCTATGGTGGGATATGGATAGTGATAGTAAAAGACGTTTACGCCATATGCTTCAAGAAGAGGATAATGATATTGACCTAGGTCCTTATGGCTTAGGTACTTTTAGAAGCCATCATAGCTACGAAATGTATGCAGGAATTGCTTTTAGAAAGAAAAAATTACATCCTAATGCTAAGAAAGGATTTAATCCTCCTACATATAAAGAAGGAGAAGATGAATCTTGGATGTTTGAAGTTGAAAAAGATTATAATTTAAATTTAGATTGGACAGCTAGATGGCATGATATAAAATCTCAAACTAGATGTACTTGTACTTTTGACTTTCTTTATGTTGGTGTAGAAAGTGAAGATGGTACTGTCTTATACAGAAACGATATACACGATAGAAATTACTTAGATGGCATTACTACTACACTAGCAGTTAGCTTTACTTCTATTAAAGTACCTCATAAATTAGTTCTATGGCCACATCAAAAGGAAAAAGATTGGCTAGAGAGAATTGACATAGCTTTGTAATATGGATATATTAATAGGAACAATTAAACATTGTGAAAAAGATAAAGTGCTAGCATGGGCAACAAGTGCAGCTACTCATTGCTCTGGAAAAAAAGTACTTTTATGTTTAGATTCAGAAGTGCCTAATAGCTTATTTGAGCTAAAAAATTTAGACATTGAGATTGTTCATATGCCAACCCTTCCTCAAACTAATATTGACATCATGAAATTTGAGAGGCACTATATTACTCAAAAATACCTTAGTTTGATTGAAGATAGAGATTCTACAGTACTTGTTACAGATACAATAGATGTAATTTTTCAATCTGATCCTTTTTTATGGTATAAAAATAATAAAAGTAATAAACTTCTTGTAGGATCTGAAGGTGTGGAAATACAAAATGAATGGTGGAATCATGGAATTATATCTAAACAATTTTCTCAATATGTTGATAACATAAAAACTAACGATGTATTTTGTACAGGAGTTGTAATGGGAGAGATAGACTTGGTACAAGAATTAATGTTTTATATTTTTAACTTCACAAGAAATGTCAAATCAGAAGAGAGTGAGGGAATAGATCAAGCAGCAATGCAAGTAATTCTACAGTCCAAATTTTTTAAAGACAACCTACAAGCAACTACCACTTCAGAGTCTTTTGTAGTACATTGTGCTGTAGCAGGACCAACCGAACAGTTTGTTTCTTGGGGATTTCAAAAAAATTATAAATACGATTTACCTAGATTTGAAAATAATGTAGTAATAAACAAAGATAATATTCCTTATTGTATTGTACACCAATATAATAGAATAAGAGAATGGGAGAGAGGCTTAAATAACAAAGTCTACGAACTATCTAATCAAAATATATCTTCAGACTTCTATTCTATTGACTCAGAAAATTCAGAGGATCATTGGAAGCCATTTAATTTTAAAGGTAAATACGTTTTAGATTTAGGATGCGGTAGATGGTTTGGTGTTGAAAATCCTAGTCAGTATAGTCCAATATGGTTTGGCGAACAAGGAGCAGTTGGAGTGGTAGGAGTAGACGCTTCTACAGATGATATAAATTATTATACAGAGTATACAAAAGATAATCCTAAGTACACTTTTGTACAGCAGTATATAGATTCTACAAAAGACATTGAAAACTTACTTAGAAAGTATCCAATCACTGCAATTAAGTCTGACATTGAAGGATTTGAATCTCATTTACTAAATATAGACATTTCTTTATTGAAGCCTATCACAGAAATGGCTATTGAATATCATAGTAAGGATTTAAGAAATGCTTTTGTTAAAAAGTTTGAAGAGTGGGGATACGAAATAAAGACAGAAGCTAAATTTTCTTTTGCAAACGATACTGTAGGCGTTTTATTTGCTGTAAAAAAAGACAACGTAGAAGCAAATAACTCGCTTGTAATTTGTACAACACGAGGTTTTACAGCATATTATAAAGATTGGAAACAAGACTTAACTATAAGTAAAGACAACTACGTCTTATGCGATACTACTTCAGGAACTACCTACCCTATCGATATTGCTTTAGACTTTATTCAAGATAATATTATTAACTATAACGAAACTAACGTTAAAAAATCGTTAAATTTTGATACGCAGCCAAGTGATGTACATTGGTGGAATCTTGGCGGCGGTAGAAGTATAATGTGGTTTTATGCACATTTAAGAATGCTATATTTTTATAGAGTACATCCTGAATATGATTACTATTGGTTCTTTGACGACGATGTCACCTTTCCAAATCATCAGTTAAAAGAGTTTTTAGACTCACATAAGCATTTAGATCACGACTGTATGATTACTTATCTCTTCAGTAATGTAGGCAACGAAAATCCCTCTAACGTACCTTTTGTGGGTCCAGGAATGGGTTCATATCACGTACCCGACCACAACTGGTTAATACATTATCCAGGAGTAGGCGACAAACAACCTCCTTATGTAACAGAAAAATACGGATCTTTCTTTCCTATAGTTAGATTTTCAAATCAAGCTATGAAGCTTTTATGGCAAGAACATCAAAAAGGATATTACGGGTACAGTGAAGGATATGTTCCTACGGTTTTAAACTATTTTGGAATGAAGTTATATTCAATTTTTAACACAGAAAGTAAAGTAGAAGCCAATAACAATATTATAATACATCATAAGAATTGGGAGATGCTTTGGAAAAACGTTTAATATGGAAAATGTAACAGTAGTATCAGCTTTATACTATATTGGAAGAGATAAGTGGAAGCAATCTGGCTTCGGCTTAGGTAATGACCGTTATAAAGATTGGGTTAGAAACATACTTAGTCTTGATACTAACTTAATTTTATTTACAGATAGTCATTATTATGACCAAGTAATAGAGGTTAAAAAAAGGTATGACTCAGAATTAAAAAGCTTACACGTTGTAGTATCTAGTATTGATGAAATGGAAGCATATAGGAAGTACTACCTTAAGGTTTCTTGCTTAATGCAATCTCCTGAATTTGTAGATCAAGTAAGAGGTACGACAGCAGCTGAAATGGGATATCCTCTTTACAATATTCTAATGTTTAATAAAGTCAACTTTTTAAAACAAGCTAAAGAATTGAACCCTTTTAATAGTACACATTTCTTTTGGGCAGATGCAGGTGCTTTCAGAAATGAATTACGCGAATATGAAAATATAAAATGGCCTTCCAATAAATCTTACTTTACCGACAAGGTAGTCTTCTTTAGTCATGCAGGAGATCAGTATAATATAGGACATCAGAAAGGATACTTTATGTCTCAATCAAGAGTAGTACAAGGAGGTTATTTTATTGTACCTGTTAATAAAGTAGATTTTCTACGAGAAGAGTTTAATAAAATAGTTGATGAAATATTATCAGAAGATTATATAGGTAGTGATGAAAAGGTATTTGATTTACTTTGTAGAAGAAATATAGATCAAGTACGAATGGTAAGAGCAGGATGGTTTGAGTTTTACAAAATGACAATGAGTAAAATTAAAATTTATATTACATTTTATTCTAAGCCTGAATTTATTAAATTACAGTATGAACAACTAAAAAAACACTGTAAAGATAGTTTTGAATATATTATTATCAATAATGCAAGAGACGATGAGAATGAAAGACTAATTAAGGAATTTGCAGGAAATAATCAAATAGAGGTTATTGCAGTAGAGAAAGACCGTTCTTGTGCAAACTCATCTCATTTTGTAGCTTTAAATTCTGCCTTTAGTCAAAAAGCAAAACACGACGAAAATTTTGAAGCTATTGTCGTACTGGACAGCGACATATTTCCTTATAAAGATTTTAGCTTTTTAGAGATACTAGACAATAACTTAACAGCAGCCATCTATCAACAAAGACAGGATACTCAAATTGAATACTTATGGCCAGGCTTTACATTACTATCTAATAAAGCCGATATTTCGGATATTGATTTTTCATGGAAGACATATACAGATACTGGGGGTATGACTGACAATTGGCTTAAAAAATATAATATTAGTCCTAAGTGGGTTAAACACACCGCTGCTATTGACATTGAAACCGATCATATTTTTACAACTCCTAATGTGGAGTTTCCTTACAAGAAAGAATATAGAAGTCAATTTATAGAAAGTACTTTTATTCACTATTACAGAGGATGTAATTGGGACGAACAAAGGCCAGAATACCACGACGATAAGTATAGCTTTTTACAGTACTTCCTAGAAAACGTTGATAAATATTGTTTAAATCTCGATGATAGGGTTCATTACGAAAAAGCACATGCAGAAAAAGGATGGGAAGGCAAAGACTTTAATTATCACGGTTATAGATTTGCAAATTAAAACAACGTTTCTAAATATTTATAAGCATGGCATTACCAACAACTGCATCGGTACCTTTTAGTTTAGGCTTAGTAGCAGAGACCACAATCTATCAAAATGAGGTAAAGTGTAGGATTTCTGAGAATGACTTTAATTATTCACAGAATCCAACTGTATTTAAATACAAAGAAGCACTTACAGGATCAGCAGCGATGCCTTTCTTTGTACCTTCTGGAGGTCAAGCAAGTTGGGGTATTGTCGTAGATGGTACATTAGCCGACAATGTAACTGGCTCTTCTTTCAATCCTTACGCAACCACAATAGGTCTTTATAACGATTCAGGTCAATTATTAGTAGTTGGCAAATTAGGAACCCCTTACCCAATCCCAGAAAACACTGATATGACTTTCATTGTAAGATGGGATAGCTAAAATAGTTTTATGTCACAAACATGGTTTACATATGAAAACGGAAACATTGTTGAATACGACTCAGTGTTTAAATTTCCTGAGAATTGCGTAGGATTCGTCTACAAAATCACAAATATTCAAACTGGTAAGTTTTATATAGGGAGAAAAAGCCTGTATTCAAATACCAAAAAGAAGCTTACTAGAGCTGAATTAGCCGAGCTATTAGGACCTGGTAGAAAACCTTCTTCTAAAATTGTAACGAAAGAATCCAATTGGCAAGACTATTGGGGTTCAAATAAGCTGCTTATAGAGGAAATTAAACAAGGAGGAACTGCTCCTTTTAGAAAAGAAATACTAAAATTCTGCTTCAATAAGAAGCAATTGACCTACTGGGAACTACACTTTCAGTGTGTAAACGAGGTACTGGTGTCAGACAAATCTTATAACGATAACATATTAGCCAAGTTTTTTAGACGAGACTTAGAATAATTTTTGTAAATTATTTATAAAGCAGGTTATAAATGGATAATTCAAGGCTCGTATTGGGCTTATTACAAAATATTCTTG
>Ga0181346_1000662_pt1 | contig 15167 bp, 19 predicted proteins | sample Su13VDMM15DN_FD_130100 | JGI IMG/M metagenome (GOLD analysis project Ga0181346, IMG submission 130100) | Freshwater viral communities from Lake Michigan, USA - Su13.VD.MM15.D.N | ecosystem: Environmental > Aquatic > Freshwater > Lake | place: USA: Michigan | collected 2013-07-15 | reverse complement strand
CTTGTTTTCCCTAAAGATGGTTTTGGTACAGGATTAGCCAGACTAAAAGAAACTGCGCCTAGAACTTATGCTTATTTAAAACAAAAACTTTTAGAAGAATTTGGTTTTAATAATGATACAGGAGTTATTACAGAAATTGTAAATACAAAAACTGAGACTAGTGCTACAACATTACTTGATTCAATGAGTGATCTTGAAAGAGAATTGTATGATGAGTTTGCAGCTGAAATGGAAAGTGATTATTCTGCAATTGAGAATTTCTGGGATGCTGACATTCAAAAAAATACTCAAGCTAAAGAAAACTTGAGACTAAATAATAATGTATTATCTTTGGAAGATCTTATAGATATGTACAATAAAGGTATATACACAAGTCAAGAAGAATTTATTGAACAAATAAAACAATGTAATTTATAATAAGCTATGGCAAGATGTCCTAATAAAAATACAGCAGAATATAAGGCTTTACAAGAAGTTTATAAAAGTGAAATTGCAACAAATAATATTATTAATAGTTGGCAAGATGCAAACAATACAGATGTTTTTCCTACTGTAGTTGAGGCACAGCAATTTGCTAAATATAATAAGGTTGCTTTTGCATTAAAACAAAAAAGTTTTGCTGAGAGTTTATTAAATAATTTAAGAGATCAAGAATTAATTCATACTCAATTTGGATTAAACTTAATTAATGTCTCTGACCGAAATGCATTTTATGCTAATAGAGTTGCTGATCCTGTAGTAATAAAAAGCAATTATAATAAGATCATTCAATATCTAAAAGTAAATAATATTCCTTTAGATGCTGTATCAATTATACCAACTAAAATGACATATAGAGTAGAAGTAAATGAAAATGCATTTACTCCTAAAGATATATTAGAATCATCTAGGTCATGGGATATGCCAAGATCTAGAGCTGTTGTAATGCATTTAAAAAGAATGTTTCCACAAATACAAGTTAAAATGCTTAGTGTTGCTGATGCAGAAATTCTTTTTGATTCAATTCCTGAATGGCAAAAAGGTAATGTTAAATTTAAAGAAGTTAATTCATTTTATGTAGATGGGGTTGCATACTTAGTTAAAGGAAGAGTAACAGATGAGACTGCTATTGAAGAAATGCTACACCCTTTTATTGATGCAATCAAAGTAGATAATCCTGAGTTGTTTAACAGTTTACTTACTGAAGCTAAAAGTAATTTTCCTGAAATGGTACAGTCTATTACTCAAGCTTATAATAGTGACAGAAACTTTAGTCCATTAGAAAGAGATCTTGAAATAGTAACTCAAGCATTGTCTAGACATTTCAATAAAGAGTATGAAAGTACTCCAACTAAAAAATTTTTAGATAAAATTAAAGAAGCACTGGACTGGTTTTTAAATGTTATCAATAACTTAAATGAATACATCACAGGTAAACCTTTATCTGTAAAAGATATTAATAATAAAACCACATTTACTGACATTGCTAAACTTTTAAATACTGAGGGTATACGTTTTAAACTTGAGAGTAGAGCAAATGGTAAAGTAAGATATTCATTGTCTCCTGAAAAACAAAAGATAGTAAATAAAGCATTAGATAAATCTAATAGTATTCAACAGGAGATAATTAAAAAGTTATTTCATGTTGCTATTAGTTCAAAAGAAGAAATAGATTCATTGTCTGCAAACTTAAATAATCCTAATGAAAGAGATGTTGAGGGATATAGTAATACAATTGTAGTTCTTAATAAAGAAGATCATACCTATGTTGATATTACTAACCGTGAAATTTATAAGTCAGTTACTACAGCAATCAAAGGTCAACTTGCTAATGAAGAAGATGTACAACTTAACTTAGCCATTGGTAATGATGTAGATGCTTTATTAGATGCAATTATATCAGAGCAATCATTTGAGGAAGTGTTTCCTAATATGAAAGTTTTAGATGAAGCATTGGCTACAAAAATGTTTAACATGTTGGAAGAGCAGCTTACTCAGTTAATTCCTCAAGGAGCTGTTGGTATTTCACAAGTAGTTGTATTTGATGAAGCAACAAAGCTTGCTGGTACAGCTGACTTAGTTGTTAACGATAAGAACGGTAAGATTAGAATTGTTGATTCAAAGACAAGTAAAAATTCTATTTATGACAGAACTTTTATAGACGCAGTTAAAAACAAAATACCAGGTAGAACTCAAGGTACTAAATATGAATTAAAAGAATATGAATTAAAAGAAGATGCCCCTGCTTTAGATGCAAAAGGTAATCCTATTTTAAATGCAGATGGCTCACCAAAAATTTATCTTGGTAGTGATCTTAAAAAAATCTATGGAGTTGACAAATTATCAACTATAGCCCAACACAATCTTCAAGTAAATCTTTACAGACGTATGTTTGAGAATATGGGATATACTGTCTATGAAGGTGACGGGGGTGCTATTACATTCCATATACAAGCAGATATAACTGGTGTAGGAAAAGAACAAGTATTTAATGGTGACTTTAGATTAGATGGTAGAGTTGAACATCCATTATCTGAAAACTTATTATACGTTGATATGCTTGTCCCATCTGTAATGAATAATACAGAAAAAGAAAGTTTAGATAGAGCAATTGGTAATGCAGAAGATGCTATATACCGTGGTGATCAAGATGTAGAAGCACAAGAAAAAATTGCTGATACAATTGATGCTCAACAATATCCAGAATATAATACTATTTTTGATGCATTACAAAACTATAGTCTTGCTTTAATAGAACAAGATAAAGGATTAGATAGACTTAAGACTAATGTTTATAGAGATAGAACTAAAGAACAAACACGTGATGATATTGCAAGTACATTAGCATACATTGCTAGTAATATTAATACAGGACCAATTGCTAGATCTCAAACTTACACTAACTTGTTGAGAGCTTCTTTAAATCAAATGCAAAAATTTACAGCATATGTTGAAGATCCCGCTAATGTAAATAAACCTGAGTATATTACATATGCATTAAACTTCCATAGATTCTTAAGTACATTTGAGGCTTTATACTCAATTATGGATTCTAAAGAACTTAATGCTACACAAAGAACATTGGTTCTTCAAATGCAACTTGAGCAAAATAAATTATTAGGTACTAATGGTAAAGAAGGTTTAATCAATGATGCTATTATAAACTATGTAAAAGAAACTATCAGAACTAGATCAACTAATGATTGGGGTGGTAAGGGTAGTGCATTTACAGAAGATATGCTAGATGATCTTTTGATTATGGCTCCAGATATTGCAATGGATGCATTAAATGTACAAGATATGGCTACTCAAAAAGATCCTATACTTGCCGTAATGGATAAAATATATAAGAGTCAAAAACAAAAACTTTTAGATAAAATTGAAGAAAGAGAATTTGCAATTAGAAATGCAGGTAATCAATTATTAAAACTTTCAGGAAATAAAGATTTGCAAAGTCTTTATGATTTTATGTTAGAGTATGATAAAGATGGTCAATTTACTGGATTCTATACCCAAAAGATTGGTCAACAATATTATTCAATGCAACAATCATTAAGAAGTGAACTATATGATGACAATGGTAATCCATATGAATATAGAGACGTAAGTAATTTAGATAAAGCAAAACCGGAAGACATCAAATACAATATTGAATTAGCTAAAAAGAAAGCTGCTTTTAGCAAATTCTTTCAAGCTGAAGGATCAAATGCTAATGGTGAATTAATTGATGGTGAATATCATAGATATACTGATGAGTTTAAAAATGCTAGAAGTAGATATGAATTTTGGGTGCCATCTAAAAATAAAGAATATGGAACTTGGTATAGAAAACCAAGAATTTCAGATAGAGACTATGCTGTATATGAAGCCAAGTATTATAACTTTGGTACATATACTAAAGCATTAAGAGTTAATGGTGAACCAATAGGAGCAATATCAAAAGAACAAGTATTGCGTTCTCCAAAAGTTCAATTTAGAGTAGCTAGAGAAATATCAGAATCTGGCCAAGATATGCGTAGTAAAAAGTATGCTGAACTAATGGATCCTAATAAAACAGATGCATTAAGTATTGCTCAAAGAAATTTCTATAATATGTTCATTACTTATTATGAAACTGAATTGCTGAATAAACTGCCACAAGGTATTAAAGATCAAATGGCAGGGCGCGTTCCTATTGTTAAAAATAATATTTTAGATACATTAAAGAACCAACCAAATGTTGTTACTAAAATGTATGCTGATATGGTTAGAGGTGTTAAAAACTTTACACAAGAAACAGCAACACAAAAAAATGTTTTACTTGATGAGCAGGGTAATTTTGTTGATTCACTACCTATATTCTATACAGGTAAGTTAAGAGTAGATGAAGATCTTGCTAATGTTGAAACAGAAATAACAGCATTAAAAGATAAAAAAAGACAAGGAACAATTGGCCCTGAAGCATACAAAGCAGAATTAGCATTACTTAATGGTAAAGCAGCACAACTTAGAAGCCAGCCTTCATTAGGTGAACTTAATAAAGATATGACTAATGCTTTACTTAAGTTTAGTGCAATGGCAGAACACTATGAAGTAATGAGTGAAATTGAAGATACTCTAACTGCAATGGTAAAAGTTATTGAAAACAGAAATTATACTCCAGCTGATCCTGCAATAATTACAGGAACAAGAATAGATAATAAATTTAAACAAGTAGGAACAATTAAAGGTAAAGATTCCAATGCTTTGAGAAGAGCTAAGAAATATATGTCAATGATTTACTATGATAATGAGCTTGCAACAAAAGGAATGATTGATAAAATTGCTGATGAGCTTATTGGTATATCTTCATTATCTTATGTAGCATTTAACCCATTTGGTAACCTTAATAACTATGTTATGGGAAGAATCAATAATGGTATTGAAATGTTGGGTAGTAGATTCTTTAGTAAACAAAATTATGCTAGAGCAACTAAAGAATATAATGTTCATGGTATAGCCGGATTATTAACAAGAACAAGTACTGGTTTAACTGATATTGCTGATATTGCTACATTAGGAAAAGCAGGGTTAAAGAAAGCAGATTATGATGCAAATAAACCTAACTCTAAATATGAGGCTTTTGTAGATATGTTTAGAATGATGGATAGTGCTACAGATATCCGTCAAACTACTGATGAATTTGATAGTAAAACTATATGGTCAAGATTTAAAGAATGGGGTTATGTAATGCAAGATGCTGCTGAATACAATGTGCAAAGTAAAGTTGGTATAGCCATACTTATGGATGTTACAATAAAAAATAGCAGTACTGGTGAAACATTATCTTTATATGATGCATTCCAATATAATTCAGATACCCATAAAAATGAATTAATGTCTGGTTATGATACTATTATAAATAAAAATGGAAGTGAACAACCATACAGTGATCAATTCAGATATGATTTAAGAAATGAGATTAGAGAAGTGAATAAACAAATTCATGGTAACTATGCTAAAGAAGATAGAATGGTTATTCAAGGACATACCCTTGGTAACTTAGCAACGCAATTTCATAAGTGGGTAGCTCCTGCAATTAGAGCTAGATTTAGAAGAGAATATTTTGATCAAAATTTAGGATGGTTAGAAGGGAGATACAGATCATGGTATAAATTTTTAAATCATGTTAAAGGTGAAATGGTAAGAGGTAATGTTAGTATTAATCCTGCTAAATATAATGAAAGTTTTAAAAAAGCTTATGGTTTTACGGGAGAAGGTGGAAATTTAGATCAAAAAGCAGAAGATAAACTTAGAGGTTTTTATAGAACAACTGGTGAACTTGGTATTATGTTAAGTGTGATTGTATTAAATTCATTATTAGCGGGTATATTAGCCGGTGATGATGATGATGAAGAATTAACAAAAAGATTAAAAAATCTTGTAAGACTACAAGGAGATAGAACATATAAAGAAATGGTATTATTTACACCAACACCGACAGGTCTTGAACAACAATATCAATTAGTTAAAACACCAATTGCAACTGCAAGAACAGTAGGTGAAATAGGTGAAGCATTAAATCTAAGTATAAAAACACCATTTGCTTATATCTATAAAAGTAATGATGAATTTTATGCTGACAAAGATTATGTATATCAAAACAAACCTAACAAAGGTCAATTAAAGTTATATAAAAACTGGGCTGATGTTGTTCCTATATTATATTCAATACAGAAATGGGATAATATGATTAAAGCACAAGACTTCTTTATTAAATAATTATATGTAATTGCATATTGCAATACGCAATATAGCCAATACTATATGTAGAAACATATAATGTAGGAGAAAGCCATCATTAAACCCTAAAAAAGGACTTAGTGATGGCTTTTTCATACATTAAATAAACCTATAGGTTGATTTTTAGATATTCATTTTAGAATGATAATAATGATAAGTTATTACTACAGGTGCTCTGTCATAATCACGCAACCTATAATTATACATCTTTTCAAATACATAATCATCAGAACATATTACTTTAAATTGTTCATTAGTAAATGTATAACCCTTCATACCGGGAGTTCTTTGTCTAGGAATTTTTAATTTTCTTATTATACAAAGTAATACTTTTTTTGATATAGTTGTTCTATCTGATATATCCCCAAGAGTTAGAAGCTCATCTTCTTTTTTTATTGCTTTCATTTTTAGATTGTTTAATTAATTCTCTTTCATCTTCAAAAATGTATCTATATTTTACATCTTTATATTCTTCCATAATTATAGGAGATTGCAACTTTCTAGAAAACTTTTGATCATTTTTAGTTTCTACAGCTAAAATTATATGAGAATCATTATATCCACATACATGACCTTTGTAATTATCATGCACTACTTGCATGTTTTTATATTTTTCAAATACTTGTTTCATATTTTATGTTTAATTATTGTGCATATTTGCATAACTGATTGTAAAAAAAATAAAACCAATCTCTATACCTGATACAAGACGGTAAATATCATCTTCACATAGTACTTGACAGTTAATAAGTTTAAGACCAAGTATAGGTTCTGTTGGTAGAAGTTCTATATTAAATCTGTTTCTGAAAATTAAAGGGTTGATTTTATCCATAAGGAATTTTTGTTTAAAAGGTTAATTAATAAAATTATTTTTGTATATTATAAGTGTATAGCCAAGGGACTAACCTGGCAAATATAAGATATATATATTTATAATGAAAAGTAAAATACTTAATATTTTCAGTTATTATGATACTGAACCAATGGAAATTATCATTGGTATAATATGGTTCATCATGTTACCAATCATATGGTGCTTTGAATTTTATTGTAACTTATTCATTATAATCCCAAGTATCTTATTGGGTATAACTATGATCAAAGCAACTTGTTCTCATTCAATTAAAGTAAGAAAAACTTTATCTTACGGATCATTTATCTTCTCCATTTTTATAATTTTAGCATTTGCATTTAGAGGTGCAATGGACAATCCTTCTCATTGGTTATGGTTTTTACCATCAATTATATCTTTTTTAAACCTAACAGCAATGACATCAAAATATTATAGACAACAAAAACAAAGTAGCAATGACATCTTATGATAATTTAACAACTGTATTAGTCACAATGATGACTGTTCTGTTCTCTGCCGGAGCATGGAAATTTTATGAAAAAAGAATAAAGTTAAAAACTGATTTAGAACGGGAAGATAGAACAGATCAAAATATGTATAGAGATGATTTAAGAGATAGAGTCAGAAGACTTGAACAATTGCTTACAGATGGAGCACTTGAAAAAGATGTAATGAGGGATCAAATACTCTCACTTACTAAAGAAGTGACAGCACTACATGTTAAAGTTGAGTACTTAGAGAAAGAGAATCAAAGACTTAAAAATATCTAGTCAAATTATATATTTGGTTTTGTACATTAGAATTTGTATATTATATATAAGTAACATTAACTAAAATTAAAAAATATGTTTAAAAAAGTATTATTAGCAGTATGGACTTTTTCATTAGAGAAAGGTTATAACTGGATTTTATCTAAAACAACACTTGATGAAAAAGCTATTGAAGTAATTGATGAAATAGAAGTAAGAAGTGCAAACGTTAAAAAAGAATTTAAAGATGTTGTAAATGCAGCTAAAGGTTTGCCAACAAAACCTAAAAAGAAATATTACAAACCAAAACCTAAAGCAGATTTAAAAAAATAATCATGGTTGATTTATATAGTGTATATAAATTTTTTAAAGAACAATGGCTGGGTAGTATATTGATTATAGTCTGGCTTATTTCTGTATTCATATACCAAGATAAAAAAAATGAGCTTCTTAATAAAGCATATCTTCTAGAAACTAGGATTAAAGAATTAGAGAGTAAAGCAAAGATTGAATTAAAAGATATAGATAGTTTAAAAACTATTGACACAATTATTGTAACTAGAATTAAAATAATCAAACAAAAGGAATATGAAAAAATACGCATTATTGATTCCCTTCCTATTAGTGGGCTTCAAAGCTATTTCACAGAACGCTACCCAAAGTAAAGATTCTGTTGTTGTTCTTTCTGAAAAACAAGCTAGAGCAGTTGCCACTTATTTAGTGAGGTATGATTTTTTAAAAAATGTTGCAAAAGAACAAGAAAAAAGAATATCTAATTTTCAAAAAGTAATTGTAAAGTTAGAGAATACAATAAGCATAAAGGATAGTATTATATTTTATCAAAAAGATTATATTGACGCACAGAATACAATTTTAAAAATAAAACCTAAACCACAATTTCATGTTTATACAGGAGTGCAAAGTTCAGGATTTACATTTAATATACCATTGCTTTCTGGAAGAGTGCTTTTAGAATGTAGAAGAATAAATTTTGGTATTCAATATATAGGTATACCAACAATTAGCAATCAATATGGATTACTTGTAGAATATAAATTATTTTAAATCAATGGCAGCAAAAACACAAACAACAACATTCAAACCTACTGTAAAAGTAAGTAGACCTGGTGTACATGCAAAGACTAAAACGTCTAAGATTAAAGCATCAAAATTGTATAAGAAAAAATATAAAGGACAAGGTAAATAATATGGAAGACTGGGAATTATCAATAGAATTACATTGGCCGCATGATAGATTTGCATTAGGTTGGGATTATATTGCGCCAGATAGGACTTATAACTATAGTACTATTAGGTTATATTTGTTTTTTATTACATTTACATTAGATTATTAAAAAATTAAAAATTATGAAAGCTCAAGGTTTACAACAAGGTAAAATATCAAAACAAAAAGTAAAACTTTTGTGTAGAGAAGGAGGAGAATTAGATGAAGCTATGTTAGCTTCTATGGTTGAAAAAATGAGAAAAGGTGGTGATGCTATGAGGTATGCAAAAAGTGCTGATGGTTCAACAAAAAAGCAAGCATATAAAATGGGAGGCTGGGTTGATGAATATGGAGGCTCAAATAAAAAAAAATTTAAAGGCGGTGGAGTGCCTACATCATTTATATACTCAGGTCCATCTAAAAAATAAAAGATATGAATATTTTAACTGACGTATTAAGTTTAATAAGAAGAGGTGTGTTTGTAAAACAAGCAAATCCTGATGATGTTTTTGTAATTGGTGTAAATGAACAACCAGATATGACTGGAGTTGCTTCACCAATACCATATAAATCTGTTAAGCTTATCAAGGTTAAAGATCTTAAAATTGCACCAGCATTTTGTGATAATGAAAACACTGCTTATTATCCAGAAGCTGGAGTAATTGGCCCATTTAAAGAACAAATAATTGATCCGATAACTAATGTTTGTACAAATTATTTTAGATCTATAAGTACAATAAGCACTAATTTGCTTGTTAATGAATCAATTGATGGTAATCTTATTGAACTTAGTACTACAGGTGAGCCTAATTTAGCAGCTAATTTAGGTACAGGTGCTGGGTTATATGCTAGTAAAGTAGGTGAGACACTTAATTTTAAATCATTAAAAGGTACTGGTGTATCAATAAGTCAATCAGCAACTGAAGTAACTTTAAATCATGCAACAAAACTTGTATTAACTGCACCTGATGGTGGTTTATGGCAAGTTACTATAAATAATAGTGGTGTTCTTCAAACTGTATTAGTAGGATAAAATGGAAAATATAAAAAAGACAAGTTGGATTAAAGGTTTACTACAAGATGAAAGAGGTGTTCCATCATCAAAAAGATTTGTTGGTATTATAGCAGGTCTTGTTTTGTCTTTTACTCTTATTGTAAATCAATTTACTCCAAAATTAACTGATCCATCCCCTGTATTAGTTAATGCAGTTGCAATGTTAGCATTTGGATGTTTAGGATTAGCTTCTGTAGATAAGATTTGGGGTAAAAAAAATTCAGAAAATTAAACCAATAAAAATGAACATTATGATTAGTAAAGAAGGCAAAGCAGAAGAACGCAAATGGCAAATTCAATCTGCATTAAGTACTCTACAAAGAGCTGAAGAAATTAAAAATGATACATCTTTAATGAGAGATGTTAAAAGAGCTGCCGGTATGGAAGCTAAAAGATTACAAACATTGGCTAATGGCGGAGGTGTTATGTCAAGTGCAAGAAAAGCACCTGTTAAAAAAGTAATAACTAAAAAAAAATAAGATAAAATGGGAACTCCTAAACAAGGTATTTCTTTTCCAGCTCAAGGATTAGTATACCAAAGAGAAACAACAAATGGATATTATGATCCAACTTCTATTCCTGCAGCTATTCAACAAAAAAAGAATCAAGCTAAAGTATTAAGAAGTATTAAAAAAGCAAAAGATGGAATTAATATTCCTAGATCAAGTACAAGAGCAAAAGAACCGGTTCAATCAGCTGCCTTTAAAAGCGGTAATTGTGGATGTAAAAAATAAATAATTATGGCAACTATAGTAGCACAGAAAATATTACAGTCAGGATTAGTTCCTACTTACTCTCCGGCATCAGCTGGTGGAGATAAACTTCTTAATACGGGAATACAATATTTTTATGTTAAAAATGATAGCGTTGCTACTATAACTGCAAGTGTAGTACCGGTAGTAACAGTATACATTGATCCTGTATTAGGGAAATTAATTAAATTAACTGCAACTTTAACGTTAGATGCAGGTGAATCAGGATTTGTAGGACCATTTGAAACGGGTGCATTTAATGATACACAAGGATTCATAACAATAACATGTTCAGCAACTCCTTCAGTGAGTATAGCTGCACTTTATATATAAATATTATGAGCATTTTTATACAAGAAGTACTAGGATTACTTAAAAGAAATCAAAAGAAAATTACTTTAGATAAATCTAGAGATTGGTTTGAATTTGGTAAACTTTATCAAACTAGCGTATTAAATACAGGAGCTTCATACAATCCTAAAATGGATCCATTTGTAATTAAATGGGGTGATTTAGTTTGTCAAGCTACAGAAGACTTAACAAGAACATTACCTGGAGAAGGTAATCTTGGTTTTGTTCCTGTATATACTGATCCATCAGGATATTGTAGTTGGGATACTTTAAAAGATTCCATTATTACACAGAATGCCCTTAATACTATTATTACTATTGGAGGTAATTTAGTAGTAACAGGTGATGTAGCAATAAATGGTTGTGATTTAACATCTACTTGTAGCTCATTCAATCTTTTAAATCAACCAACTACTATCACTTTTGGTAGTGGTGCTGCAAATATATTTATAGGTAGAGCAGATCCTACTAGTATAGTAACAATTGTTGGTACACAAGAGAGTAATGCATGTACAAACGGAGCTTTAGTAGTCAATGGCGGTGTAGGTATAGCAAAAAATTTAAATGTTTGTGGAATAGTATCTATAAGTAACACAACTCAAAGTACAAGTTGTACAACAGGTGCTCTAGTAGTAGCAGGTGGTGTTGGTATAGCAAAAGATCTTTTTGTATGCGGTAATGCTACTATTACAGGAGATGCTGCAATTAATGGTGGTGATTTAACTTCAACTGTTACTACATTCAATCTTTTAAATTCAGTTACAAATATTAATTTTGGTAATGCTTCTCAAAATATACTTATTGGCGGTCTAAATGCTACAAGTGATGTAACAATAGTTGGTACACAGGAAAGTACTACATGTTCAAATGGCGCATTAATAGTTACTGGTGGTGTTGGAATTGCTAAAAACTTAAATGTTTGTGGTAATTTAACAATAACTGGAACTTCTAACTTAAATGGAAATGTAAATTTAGGTGATGCTATTGGAGATAATATTAGATTATACGGAACATTATTAGATAATAATGGAAATTCTTCATTAATTAATCAAGCATTAGTTGGAACAGGTACTGGCGCGGCAACTTGGCAAAATGTTGCACTTGTTGGTCAAGTATGTGCTGTAAATAGTATTCCATTATGGACTCCAAATGCAAGTACATTAGGTTGTTCTCTTATTTATCAAAATGGAAACAGCTCAACTCCAGCTACTAAAATATTTATTAAAGGTGGTTTAGCTAGTGAAGGTTCTCAAGTAAGGACAATTTATGATGTTGCAATAGGATATGGTAATTATGCGGGAGGAGAAAGTTCTGCGGCATTTGGTTATAGATCTTTAGCTTTAGGAGGTGATTCATTTGCTTGTGGTCATAAAGGATTTGCTGGAGGACATGGTTCATTAGCTGCTGGTTATAATACCGGAGCTGGTAATTATGGTTTTGGATTATTTACAGCTACTGTTACTTCTGCAACTTTAACTATTAATATTCTTAGTGGAACAATTGCTGTTGGAAACTTTATAGTACCCAATATTGATACAGATCCATCAATTAGATATGAAATCTTAACTCTTACTGGAACAGGAACTATAGGAGTAAATACAATTACTATAGCTACACCTATTTCAGTAGATATAAATGAAGCTGTTGCAATAGAAGAAGCTGTTCCAGATAGAGGAGATAGTCAAGGTGCAATTTCACTTGGATTTACAGCAGCCTCTAAAGGAATTGGTGCAATTGCTATTGGTACAAGATCTGCAACAGATATACCTAATCAAATTGCTATTGGTAGTTCTCTTACTACAGTAAAATTAGATGGTACTGTAAATGATAATGTTCCAAATAAACTTCTTGTTATAGATTCAAGTAATGTTGTTAGATGGAGAGATGCAAGTACAATTACAGCTACTATAACTGCTAATAATGGTCTTACAGTAAATACTGGATCTAATGTTCAGTTAGGTGGTACTTTAATACAAACTACTAATATTGCAACTGCAGGTAATACCTTTACAATAAACAATCTTGCTGGAGCAACAATTCCTACACTTACAATTAATTCATTAAGTACAAATTCAGGTGGGCACGGTCTTTCTGTTTCTAGTGCTAATGCTTTTGCTGGATATTTTACAACAAATATTGGTCTTGGAGCTTTATTTGCAAGTAATAATGGAACTACACCGACTGTAACATTTCTACAAAGCAATGGTTATTCTGTTGCAAAATTCACACGTTCAGGAATTAATAATACAGGTTTTGGTACTATATTAGATTTATATAATATATGTAATGCAGGACCAGCTGTTGTTGGTTTAGGAGCTTCTATAGATTTTAATATAGAAGATGATTTATCTGCACCATCTTACGCTGGTCATATAGCTTTTGATTGGACTTCATTTGCTGGTGGTAATTCATCTAGATTTACTGTAGAAACTGTAAATCAAGGTACTGACTCAATTAAACTTGAAGTATCTAATGAAGGTTTATTAAAATTAAATTTATATGGTATAGGTGCCTTTTATGATCCATCAAATATTGTTAATTATACATTAGCAACTAAAACAAATGGTGATATTGTTGAAATACCATTTCAAGCTTCACCTAAAGTATTTGTAGCATTAATTAGTCAATCAGGAACAGGGACATTAGATATTCCAACTATGACTGTATTATCTGATTTTTCAGCTGGTGGTGTAACATTTACATGGAGCCGTGTTAGTGCAGGTTTATATGAGTTAACGGCTAGTCAACCTACTTTTTTTGGTACTAAAACGGCATATTATATTATACCTGATGTAAATCCAGGAAAACCTTATTGTGCAGCTATTGAAAGAGTAACTGATACAGTATTACGAGTTAATAGTTTTGATACAACAGGAGTAAGTGATGATAATTGTTTTGACAGAGCTACATTCAAATTTGAAATATATCTATAACTAAAAAATAATTAATATGAAAAAATATGCAATGGGAGGAGATCCAACAGCTAGTACAAGCGATGAATTAAATCCTTATAAAATTAAAGTTCCAGTTGCACCTAACCCAGGATTTATTCCATCTGGTTCAACAAGTCAAATGAAAAAAGGTGGACAAATGAAATCTAAAAAATGTTAAATTATAAATGTATATAAAAATGGAAAAATTAAAATCATATGCACTTTTTGATAGCTCAGGTCTAATTGTACCTGGAAGTTTAATTGTACAAAAGATTAAACCAAAAAATAAAAGCTTTAAACAAGTGTCTGCTATTGAATACTACAATAAAACTACACCTGCTTATACTGCTATTGTAAACACAGCTTATCCAAATGCTTTATTAGCAGATACGTTTAGTATAAAACTAGAAACTTTTTTACTTAATAAAGGTGTTAAAGCTAGTAATACAGTTTTAAATTATACTTCATGTTCAGATGATGTTAATGCACCTGAATTTGCTAATATTATAAACATAGGACAATCTCCTGAAAGTTTGAATGAATTTTTGGGACCATTCTTTGGTGGTGGTTTAGCAGGTTATCCTCATACAGGAGCATTAGGATTACAAGCTTGGCAAAGTCATGCTACTACTGATACTTCAGCTGATGGACCTTTATTATTGATTAATTTCCCACATATTGGTGTTTCACAACAACCAGATCTTGTTTCTGCTAGCAATAATGTTGGTAGAATATTAAGAAAAGGAAAAAGTTCTGCTTCAGCTGATAATACATGTGGTGCTGTTGTTACAGCTGCTGCATGGGTAATGGCTAATTTGGCAGGTGGATCTGCACCAGTAAGAGGCGCGGGTGTATTTGCTAATAATGATCAATATTTTGTATTAGCAAATATATTATGGACTAATAGAGCAACATTATGTTCTACTGCTTATAATTTTGTTTTAGATGCTACTAAATACAGTGCTGGTGTTAAACTAGCTACAGAATATATTAGAGCAAAAAGTTTTACT
>Ga0181346_1000657_pt1 | contig 15199 bp, 15 predicted proteins | sample Su13VDMM15DN_FD_130100 | JGI IMG/M metagenome (GOLD analysis project Ga0181346, IMG submission 130100) | Freshwater viral communities from Lake Michigan, USA - Su13.VD.MM15.D.N | ecosystem: Environmental > Aquatic > Freshwater > Lake | place: USA: Michigan | collected 2013-07-15 | reverse complement strand
CGCACTGGGTCCAACATGAACCCGCTGTCGTCTGCCCACAAGGGCACGCCCCCGCGTGGTCACAAGGACGTTGAGATCGATTAGTTGCTACGGCGGGGGCTTCGGCCCCCGCTTACTTTTCTCTGGAGAAATTCATGTCCGGTGCTTGGACTCGTAAAGAGGGCAAGAACCCCTCCGGCGGCCTTAATGAAAAAGGCCGCGCTTCTTTACGCGCCGAAGGTCGCGACATAAAGCCGCCGGTTTCCAAAGAAGAAGCGCACAGCAGTCCGGCCGCGTCACAACGGCGCGATAATTTTAGAAGTCGCATGTGCGGCATGAAAGAAAAGCTGACTTCCGCCAAAACCGCTCACGATCCCAATAGCCGCATAAATCTTGCGCTGAAGAAGTGGGACGTTAAGTGTTGAGTTTACATATTAAGGAGCCGCTATGCGCCCAATCGTATTCACCGTAGGTCCGCTAGCGGCAGCGAATGCCACCAACATCAGAACCGCTGCGGTTATCGCGGCGGGGACGCTGACGCTGAACGGCACGCTGGTCACCGGCGGCGTGGCGATTCTGGACACGGCTCGCCGTGTACTTTTTACGTTTGCGGGTGACGGCAGCGCACTAACGCTAACCCTCACTGGCACGAACTGGGCGGGCGACATAATTTCTGAGACGCTTGCTGGCGCTAATACAACCACTACCTACAGCGTTCTGTCATACAAGACGCTCGTTTCTGTAGTTTCCAGCGCCACCCTTGCCAGCAATGTATCTATTGGCACCAACCAAATCGCCGACTCACCATGGATTCGGCTTGATGAGTGGGCGCTGCCAAACCTTACGGTGCAGTGCGTTGTCAGTGGCACCATCAATTACACCGTCCAGCAGACGCTGGATGATCCCAATTCACCGACTAACCCGGTTGCGGTTGCGTCCATTACTTGGTCAGATTCGGTTGCCGCGACGGCATCGACTGCCACAACCACGTTGGCGAATCCTCTGCTGTGGGTGCGAGTTCGCGTGAATACCATGACTAACCCGGGGACCGTCACCACTACGGCCATCCAGACTGGCGTTATGCCTTTCTAATAATGACAACTTCAGGCACCTACGACTTCAACCCGTCGCTTGGGGAGCTAACGCTCTACGCCTATAATATTGCCGGACTGCGGAATACTTCTCTGGTTCAGGAGCATTTCCAGACCGCCCGCATGGCGACTAACCTGATGCTGGCGAGTTGGGCCAACCAAGGCGTCAACCTATGGAAGGTCGATCTGGTCACGACTGCCTTGGTCGATGGTCAGGCTACCTACAGCGTGGCCCCGAAGACAGTCATGGTTCTGGATGCTTATATCGAAACTGACAGCGGCTCAGGCCCGCCTATTGACCGAATCATTCTGCCAGTCAGTCGCACTGAATACGCCTCGTACCCGAATAAGGAGCAGCAGGGCTTCCCGACCACTTTCTGGTTCGACCGTCTGCTTTCCCCGACAATCTCTCTCTGGCCCGTCCCTGACGGCAGCAGCGGCCAGTCCCTCAAGTATTACCGCGTAACCCAGATCGAAGACGCCGAGATTGGCAGCAGTCAGACGGTGGACATCCCGTACCTCTGGATGGAGGCATTTGCGGACGGCCTCGCCTACCGGCTGGCGAAGATATGGAACGCGCAGGTGGCGACCGGCCTGAAGGCCGTTGCTGACGAATCTTACCAAATAGCCGCCCTCCAAAACGTGGAGCAAGCACAGCAGTATATTAGCCCGCAGATATCTGGCTATTTCCGGCCATAACAAGGTGACTCTACATGGCCTATGCATCGCGCTCAGGTCGCGCCAGAACCAGCGCCAGCAACCCGCAGGCTCATGCCATATGCGACCGTTGCGGGTTCCGCTACAATCATGTGGACCTGCGCTGGCAGTTTGACTGGCGCGGCGCTGCGCTCCAGAACATACGCTTGTTAGTCTGCAATACTTGCTACGACACCCCGCAGGAGCAGTTAAGGGCAATCGTCGTCCCCTCCGATCCGACCCCGATTATGAATGCCCGCGTGCAGGACTTCGCCGCTGCCGAGACGGACTATTCGACCGTAAGCGCCCCGCTAGTAACGGATACCGTGACCGGCATACCAATACCGTCCACGACCAAAATCGTGACCCAAGACGGAAAGTACGTCACAACCCAGCCAATTGGAGTGCCGAACGGGCTGGAGGCTGGGGCTGTTATGCCACTTTATGGCGTCACCGAATATGGCGTCACGCTCCCGGTTCTGTCGGTTTCCGCCAACGGGACCACCATAATCACAGTAACCTGTTCATCCGTCCACGGGCTGTCCACCGACGATCAGGTGTCGGTATCCGGGCTAACTAACAAAAACGCGGACGGGTTCTACAGCATCACCGTCACCACTGCCACAGCGTTTACCTATGCAGTTCAAAAGAGTATAATTTCTGGAAGTTTGATTCAGGGCACGACTAACATCATAACGGCACTGGTTGGGCTGCCATACGGCTACAACCAGATACCGCAGACGGGTCAGTAAATGGCGAACACCACCATCCCGAATCTTCCTGCCGTCACCTCTCTTAATGGTACGGAGCAGCTTGAGGTTGTCCAGTCCAGTACCTCTTCCCGCGCCACCGTAGACCAAATCGCCACCTACACCCAAACCCAGTATCCATCCCCCGGCGTGAGTTCCATCGCGACTTCATCACCGATAACCGGCGGGACGATCACAACGACCGGGACCATCTCTCTGGCAAGTGCCGGGGTGAGCAACGCCTACCTTGCGACCATGGCGTCCAATACCGTCAAGGCGAACGTCACCGGGGGTGCGGCTAGCCCCACCGACGCGACCGTTACGGCGGTTCTGGACACTATCGGGTCGACCCAAGGCCAAATGCTGTACCGTGGGGCGTCAAGCTGGTCGGCCCTGACTGCCGGAACTTCAGGGCAGCTTCTAACTTCAAACGGGACTACCTCGTCGCCGTCTTGGCAAAACTTCGTGGTGGACCTTGCCACAGACGTCACCGGCAACCTTCCTGTAACGAACCTGAACAGCGGAACATCAGCCTCCGCTTCGACTTTCTGGCGTGGCGACGGAACATGGTCGTCGCCCGGCGGCAACGGCACCGTAACCAGCGTCGATGTCTCGGGCGGCACGACCGGCCTGACCACCAGCGGTGGACCTGTAACGTCAAGTGGTACGATCACCCTTGCGGGAACCCTAGCGGTAGCGAACGGCGGCACCGGTCAATCCTCCGTGCTTACACAATACGGTGTTGTTTACGGCAGTACGGCCAGCGCGATGTCGTCCACTCTGGCAGGCACCAGCACTACCGTATTGCACGGCAACGCATCTGGCGCTCCCACGTTTGGTGCAGTTAGCCTGTCGGCGGACGTTACCGGCAACCTGCCTGTAAGCAACCTGAACAGTGGAACGTCGGCTTCCGCTTCAACTTTCTGGCGTGGTGACGGAACGTGGGTCGCCCCTGCGGGTACTGGCGTTTCGACCATCAGTTTTGGTTCGACCGGCCTGACTCCAAACACCGCAACAAGCGGTGCTGTTTCCGTTGCGGGGACATTGATCGCGGCAAATGGAGGTACCGGGCTCGCAACCTTTGCCGTTGGCGATATCCTCTACGCCGACACGACTACGACGTTGGCAAAATTGGAGGATATTGCAACGGGCAATGTGCTGCTCTCTGGCGGCGTAACTACGGCCCCGGCATGGGGCAAGGTTTCGCTAACGGCCGCGATATCCGGCATTCTCCCGCTTGCCAATGGCGGCACAAACGCGAACCTAACCGCCAGCAACGGCGGCATCGCATGGTCTAACGCCAGCCAACTTCAAATTTTATCCGGCACGGCAACTGCGCGGCAGATGCTGCAATCCGGGGCTACCGGCGCACCGGCATGGTCTACAGCGACATGGCCTGCGACGACAACGGCGAATCAGTTGCTGTATTCAAGCGGCACCAGTGTTGTTGGCGAAATAACAACTGCAAACAGCAGCGTTCTTGTTACAAACGGATCCGGCGCGCCGTCGTGGTCAACGACTTTGCCCGCGCACACGGTCACGACATCATTGACTGTGCCGCTTATTATTGGCGGGTCCGGCACGACGGGCACAATTCTCACGCTACAGACAACGTCGGGCACCGGCACTACGGACGCCCTTGCGTTTACCGGCGGCACTAACGGCGGGACCACGTTTGCCACGTTGGCGGCAGTTGGGTTGCGTATAACTTCAGCGGGTTCCTCGGCATTTGCCGTTGGTCGGCAGGGCGGCACGACAGACCCGGCGTTTAGCGTTGACGCATCCACAGGATCACAGACGGCTGGCCTGAAAGTAACGGGCGCGGCACTAAACGGCACGGTTGCGGTCGCTGTAACGGATACCAGCGGTGCCACAAACCTGACAATTGACGCGCTCAGTACTGGCACAATTGGTATTGGCACCGTTTCAACAGGCGTAGTGACAATCACAAGTGGTGGCGCAGCTCCGCAGGGAACCGGCGCGTATGTTCGCGCTACGTCTCCATCTCTAACAACGCCAGCCTTGGGCGTTGCAACTGCGACATCGCTTGCCATTAATGGCGCGACTATTAGCACAAATGGATTAGCGGTCACCGGCACAGTTGCAATCTCTAGCACGATGACAAGCGGGGTCCACACCATTGCGGGCGCAGGTCCGCAGATAGTGTTGGGCGCAAACGCGACGACACTTGGCTCCATTAAGATGTTTGGCAGCACCTCTGGTGACGCCACAATACAGCCAGCGGCTATTGCCGGTACTTCTACCGTCCTGACGTTGCCAGCAGCAACTGACACATTAGCCGGTATCGCGGCAACGCAGACGCTGACAAATAAAACTATAACCAATCCGACCGTGACTAATTACGTAGAGTCTGTGGTGGCAATTGGCACGGTTACGACCAGCAACACGATTGTCTTGACGAGCGGCACGGTGCAGACGGCAACCTTGACGGCATCGACGGCTTGCGTGTTTACGATGCCGACTGCTACAGCGGGCAAGAGCTTTGTCCTGTTGCTGAAGCAAGCGGCGTCTACGGGCAACGGCACGGCGACTTTTACCAGCGGGGAGTGTGGAACAGCGGGTGCACCGACAATCACTGCTACCGCTGGCAAGATGGATATTCTGACGTTTATTGCTGACGGCACCAATTGGTACGGCAGCATCGCGCAGGGGTACACGCCGTAATGTTTGCCGCAAAGAACTTCTTCTTGGCTGGCGGGGCACTCGCACCTCCAATTGTCGAATATCTCGTCGTTGCTGGCGGTGGTGGCGGTGGTGCTGACGGTGGCGGCGGTGCGGGTGCCGGTGGGTTCCTGACAGCATCTGGATTTGTGGTTGCATCCGGCAGTCCGATTACGGTGACGGTCGGCGCTGGCGGTGCCGGTGCCGTATATCCGAATGTCACGCCGGGTGTGCAGGGCAACAACTCTGTTTTCAGCACGATTACTTCAACTGGCGGTGGTTACGGCGGCGGCAATACCGGCACTTTTGCTGGAGGCCCCGGCGGCTCTGGCGGCGGTGGTCGCGGCAATGCGGCTAATGCGGGCGGCACGGCAACCGCAAGTCCTGCACAGGGCAATAACGGCGGCGCTGGTTCTGCTGGCAATGCGGCGGGTGGCGGCGGTGGCGCTGCTGCGGTGGGCGCGGCGGGTGGCTCCAGTGGCGGCGCTGGCGGCAATGGTACGGCCAGCAGCATTAGCGGCTCGTCCGTTACTTATGCTGGTGGTGGCGGCGGCGGCAACCCCGGCGTTGGGACAACCAATGGCGGCGCGGGTGGCACGGGTGGCGGCGGTGCGGGCGGTAATAACGCCACCACTAACCCCGGCGCTGGTACGGATGGCCTTGGCGGCGGTGGTGGTGGCGCATCATATAATGGGACGAGAAACGGCGCGAAGGGCGGCGATGGCGTAGTGATTATTCGTTACGCTGACACCTTTGCGCCAGCGACGGCCACAACGGGATCACCCACCATTACGGTCGCTGGCGGCTATCGTGTTTACAAATGGACCGGCTCCGGTTCAGTCACGTTGTCTGGCTATGCAGCATCACCGCCTTCAACTGTCGAATATCTCGTCGTTGCTGGCGGTGGTGGCGGTGGTGGTCGCATCGCGGGCGCTGGAGGTGCTGGCGGGTTTCGCACGGCTTCCGGCCTTTCTGTAACGGCAGGCGCGGCGCTAACCGTAACGGTTGGCAACGGCGGTGCTGGCGGCTTTTTCGATGCGCGTGGTTCTAACGGAACCGATAGCGTCTTTGACAGCATTACAAGCACAGGCGGCGGCGGTGGCGGTAGTTATGCTGTCAGCGTCAACGGCTCGTCTGGTGGGTCTGGCGGCGGTGGTGGCGGTAGCAATTCGGCTGGTAGCGCCGGAACTGCCGGTCAAGGCAACCAAGGCGGCACAGGCTCAATCTCTGGAAACATCACTGAGGGCGGGGGCGGCGGCGGCGCAACCGCAGTAGGAAGCAACGGAGATTCAGGCGGAGCGGGGCGCGGAAATGGCGGTGCTGGCACGGCATCCAGCATCAGCGGGGCGTCTGTGACCTACGCCGGTGGCGGCGGTAGTGGCGCATATTTTACGGCGGCTGTTGCCGGGGACGGTGGATCAGGCGGCGGTGGCGCGGGCAGCGTTGACGCAGGTGCAACGGGCGGCACTGGCACAGCAACGGCAGGTGCGGGAACGGCGAACACAGGCGGCGGCGGTGGCGGTAGCGGGGTCAACATCAACGGCACGGGCGGTGCTGGCGGCACCGGTATCGTCATCATACGCTACGCTGACACCTTCGATGCTGCCACCATAACGACGGGTTCACCGACAATTACCGTTGCTGGCGGCTATCGTGTCTACAAATGGACCGGCTCAGGTTCGATTACATTCTGAGGAATCTATGGCAAATTTTGCAAAGTTGGATGACGCCGGGATCGTTCTTGAGGTCATTGTTGTTACGGATGACAACGCGCCGGATGAAGCTGCCGGGGTTGCGTTCTTGACTGATCTGTATGGATATTCAAACTGGAAACAGACCAGTTACAGCGGCAATATCCGCAAAAATTACGCTGGGATTGGATACAGCTACGATGCGGTGCGCGATGCGTTTATCCCGCCACAGCCGTATCCTTCATGGCCGCTGAATGAATTGACCTGTCTGTGGGAATCTCCGGTTCCGTATCCCGCAGACGGCAAATTGTATAGCTGGGATGAAACAACCAAAACATGGGTGACGGAATGAACAGGTTCCTTACCGCTTTTGTCTTTATTATTTGCTCCGCTGGCGCGGCGCTGGCCGGTTCCTACAAAATTTGCAAAGGCGATTTCGCCCTTTGCGCGGCCAGTTCCTCGACTCCAACAGGGAAGCAGATCACGATTGGAACCACCTCCTTCCCAGAGGCTATGGCCGTATGCCCCATCCTGCACGGCCCGGCCATTGCGGACGTAAACGGCGGCAACATGAAGGGCGACTGCGCCCCTCCGGGTAAGGGTCAGGTCTGGAGCCTTTATCAGGTGCGGGAGAAAATCCCCCAAGCCCCGGATTGGAAGCGCAACACGGCAGCCCCCGTCCGCACCTTCACCACCTCTGCCGACAACGGCATCAGCAATATGTTTTCGTTCGCATGCACCCGCGTGAAGCCGGTAAATGGGGTGCCGTTGGCGCACTGCTACGGCCCGATCAACGAGAGCCCTAGCGGTAAGTTCGTGCCACCGGGCACCGACGTAATCACTCAGGCTCCGGTCGGCGCTACCTACCCCATTGGTGGGCCAATTCCATGAAAGAGGGCATCGCAGAGGTGACTGTCGGCGGAGTGTTGTTATCTAGCATGTTCTGGATGGACGCCTTGCACGCCGTTTCGGTTGTCGCTGGTGCGATTACCGCGATTTGCGGTGCCGTAATCGGCATTGCCGGTGTTGTAAGATTGATGAAAAAGAGTAATATTTAGGGTTAATTAAAAGAGGAAATCATGGAAAATCTTGATTCGTTGCCGATTACCCTAGTTTTGACTGCTGCCCAGATCAATCTGGTTCTGGCCTCTTTGGCAGACCGTCCGTTTGGTCAGGTCAACGAAACCATCGTGCTTATCAAAGAGCAGGGCGACCGGGCCATTGCTGAAGCTCGCGAGGCTACTGCCTCGGTTGAGGCTACGGAGACTTCTGAGGCCGCATGACTACTGGTCTAACATACTCGACCTACGTCTCGCAGATTGCGACAATGGCAGTTGTTGAATCAACCAACGCTGACTTTGTCACAATCCTGCCGCAGATGATTACTTATGCCGAAAATCGTATGTATCGCGATCTTGACTTCTTGGTCACATCAACAGCCATCACCGGATATACTCTTGTGTCTGGGAACCGGGTGCTGACCATACCCCAAGGCACTGTCGTAGTGACCGAGCAGATCAATATCATCACACCGTCTGGCACTACCGACCCGAATCTGGGAACCCGGAACTCTTGCTTGCCTGTCACTAAAGAGTTCCTTGATATCGCGTATGGTGCTTCGTCGTACACCGGACTGCCGAAGTACTTTGTCCCCTTCAACGACAACGTGTTCTACTTCGGGCCTTTCCCTGACTCTGCCTATTCGGTCGAGATCGTCGGGACGTACCGGCCAGCCAGCTTGTCGTCCACGAACACAAGCACGTTCATCAGCCTTTACCTGCCTGACGTATTCATCATGGCGTCGATGATCTACATATCGGCTTACCAGCGCAATTTTGGCCGCGCTAATGATGATCCGCAGATGGCCGTAAGTTATGAATCGCAATATAACGCGATGCTGAAAGGCGCGGCAGTTGAGGAGGCCCGCAAGAAGTTTGAGTCTTCCGGCTGGACATCGCAGGCTCCCTCCCCAGTCGCATCTCCGACGCGGGGGTAACCCATGCCCCATAGCGCCCTAAAACTAGTCCCCGGCGTTGACCAGAACAGAACTCCTGCGTTAAACGAAGCTGCGATCTCAGAGTCGCAGCTAATCCGTTTCATACCGGATAGGAACGGGCTTGGCCTACCGCAGAAACTCGGCGGCTGGGTAAGGTTTTTCGATAACACCATCTCATCAATCGTTCGTTGTTTGTGGGCTTGGTCGGACATAAATACGATCAAGCACCTAGCGATTGGAGCAGAACAGTCGCTCAACATTCTGACGAATGGGAATCTCCTTACTGTCACGCCAAGGCAGACCATCGCCAATGTTGCAGTAAGTTTTAACACCACTGATGGAAGCGACGTTGTCGAGATTGACGATACCGGCAGCAACATCACCATGTACGATTCTGTTTTCATCGAGACGCAAGTAAGTGTTGGCGGTCTGGTCCTGTATGGCCTGTATCAGTGCTACGCCATAAGCGCGAACAAATATTCCATCCTCGCTACCGATGTTCTGGGAAATCCTCAATACGCTACGGCCACGGTATCGACCGGCGGCGCTGTCGCGACCTTTGAAACTGCCAGCGGGTCATCTCTTGTAGAAGTTGTTCTAGCCGACCACGGACTTGTTGTGGGCGGCAACTTCGTTGTTTTCGTATCGTTGACCATCGGCGGCATTACGCTTCAAGGAAACTATAACGTAACTGAAGTAGTTGACCCGGACACTTTCACTATTCAAGCCTCAAACTCAGCAACATCTTCTGCGGGACCAACTTCGATAAATAGCGGCGATGTTCGCTTCCTTTATTACATCGCCCTCGGGCCGCTTCCGGTTGGAACCGGCTACGGCATCGGCGGCTACGGCATGGGCGGCTACGGCACGGGCATTCCTCCGCAAGCAGAGCCCGGCACCGCGATCACCAACATCGAAGACTGGACGCTGGATAATTGGGGCCAAATCCTCATCGCCAATCCATACAATGAAGCGATTTACACATGGGACCCGGCGACCAACCAGACTGTCGCTGCGGTCATCCCGCAGGGTCCGATCACAAATCGCGGCATCTTCGTCGCCATGCCTCAACGTCAGATCGTAGCGTGGGGTTCCACCTTCAACGGCATCTACGATCCGCTGTTGATCCGCTGGTGCGAGGTCGAGGATTATTCGATCTGGATCGGCAACATCACCAATCAAGCTGGATCGTATCGTCTTCCTAGAGGCTCTGAGATTGTCGGCGGCCTGCAAGGCCCACAGCAGGGCCTGCTGTGGACCGATCTTGCTCTGTGGGCAATGCAGTACACTGGACCGCCGTTTATCTACGGTTTCAACGAAATCGGCACAGGCTGCGGCTTGATAGGTCGCAAGGCCGCTGGCGTGTTGAACGGTGTGGTGTACTGGATGAGCCAGTCGCAGTTCTTCCAGTTTGCGGGCGACGGCGTGAAACCCATCATGTGCCCGATTTGGGACGTTATCTTCCAAGACCTAGATCAGGACAATCTGGACAAAATCCGCGTAGCGCCGAACTCACGCTTCAACGAGATATCTTGGTATTATCCGACTACCGGGTCAGGTGAAATCAACAAGTACGTCAAGTACAACGCCACCCTGAACCAGTGGGACTATGGCACTCTGGCTCGCACGGCGTGGATCAATCAGTCGGTATTCGGCCCTCCTATCGGAGCGGGAACTGACCAGTACCTGTATCAGCATGAAGTCGGCAACAACGCCGGAACTTCGGCCATGTCGTCAAGCTTTCAGACCGGCTACTTCGCGCTGAACGAAGCCGACGTTAAGCAATTTGTCGATCAGGTCTGGCCGGATATGAAATGGGGTGATTTTGGCGGTACGCAGGCAGCGAACGTGCTTATCACGTTCTATACGGCGGACTATGCCGGTCAGACACCAATTGCCTACGGACCCTTCACGCTGACGCAGGCGACGACGTTCGTCACGCCGCGCTTTCGCGCTCGCCTGATGTCGATCAAGATTGAAAGCAACGACATCGATTCTTTTTGGCGGCTAGGCAATATCCGGTACCGATCCCAGATTGACGGTAAGTTCTAGTCATGGCGTCTATTGATGACATCCTGACAACCCAGAAGAATGGCGTCGTTGCTCTTGGCACCCTCAACCAGACGCTTCAGCGTTTTCTGGGAACGCGGACTTCACTTACGGTAACTACATCGACGCTGATATATGCCGGTGCCGGACGCCTAGTCAGTTTTTCTATCGTTGTGCCCGGCAGCACTAACGGTACAATCTACAATAGCGCCACCGTCGCCGGGGCTGCGGCCTCGAATGCCTTGGTCGCGGCACCCGCTCCAAGTACGACGGCAGATGCGCCGCACCCCGGCATCGGTGTATTCCCTGCCGGGGTGTTGTTTACGAACGGTCTCGTGGTGACGCCGGGAACCGGACAGTCTGTCAACGTAACTTATTATGTGGGGGCATGATGCCACTGAAGCACGGTAAGTCCCAGTCCACGATCTCGAACAACATCTCCGAGATGGTCGGCGCGGGCCACCCCCAGAAGCAGGCCATCGCGGCGGCCCTTAACACTGCGCGTGAAAGCTCCGCCGGAGGCAGTCGCGGCCTGTATGCCAACATTCACGCCAAGCAAAATCGGATCGCGCACGGCTCCAAGGAAAAGATGCGGAAGCCGGGTTCTCCCGACGCGCCGACCGCCGAGGCGTTTCTTGAATCGGCCAAGACGGCTAGCGCCGCTGGTGGCCGCCGTAATGGCATTCCCCGTATTCTGCGCCCGCCCCCGATCCCCGGCATCCCTAAACCCGGCGACGTTATGGGCGGTAATCGTCAGGTCATTAAGACCCACACGGGGCCAATCCACAGCCCGGTAGCCGGTCGAACTGATCACCTTCCCATGCATGTGCCGTCCGGTGCCTACGTCATCCCGGCTGATATCATCAGCGGCATGGGCGAGGGCAACACGATGGCCGGTTTCAAAGTCGCCAAGAACATCTTCTCCCAGCCGTTTTACGGCTCCAAGGGCGGCCCCGGCGCTGGCCTGCCCTACACTGGCGGGGGGCTTCCGTATGGCGTCCCAGCGCCCCGCAGGGCCTCTGGCGGGGCGGTCCCCATCGTGGCTGCCGGTGGGGAGTATGTTGTAGACCCTGAGGATGTTGTTAAAATAGGAAAAGGTTCGCTCGACGACGGCCACAAGATACTAGATTTGTTTGTGCAACAGTTCCGGGCCAAGACCGTGAAAACGCTGAAGGCGCTTCCGGGACCGAAAAAGGATTGAATATGTCGAAACGTCGAAATTGGGTTGGCGGCGACGAGGCTCTAAGCCTGCGGGTCGGCACGCCTGACGATGTGGACGAGGTTATGCAACTGGCGCTGTCAGGAAGCGAAGAAAATGGCTTCGTTGACCCCAGCCCGGTGCGCCTTCTGGCGGAAATTTGGCCCGCCTTGAACCGCGACAGGGGCTTGCTCGGCGTCCTTCACAATCCAACGGGTAAAATTCAAGGCGTCGTCCTTCTAAAGATAGGTAAAATGTGGTACTCGGAACAAGAGGTTCTTGAGGAAAAAGCCATCTTTATCCACCCCGAATATCGCGGCGCAAGGGGAGGTAGGGCAAAAAGACTGTGCGAGTTTAGCAAGCAAGTCGCAGACGGCTTGAGCATTCCGCTTATCATCGGGGTTCTGAGCAACACCAGAACCGAAGGCAAGATACGACTTTATGAGCGGCAATTCGGCAAGCCCAGTGGTGCGTTCTTCCTGTATGGGGCGACTACTGGAGTCTTGAGGGAAAACGAACATGGGCGGTAAGACCAGCACTACCAATCAGTCCAGCACGCAATCAATCCCGCCAGAGGTGCTGGCGAGATATAACGCCGTCAACTCTAGGGCGGAAAGTGCCGCCGCAACACCGTTTACGCCGTACAGTTTGGACCCGAATGCCTTCGTCGCGCCGCTAACCCAGACGCAGACCGCAGGTATCAACAACATCAATTCCGCAACTTCTATCCCCGGCCCTTATTTCGGCGCGGCCACCGCCGCGACACTGGCGGGCGCTGGTCAGGTCAACCCAGACCAAATCACCGGCCAGAGTGTAAACCAGTACCTCTCGCCATATCTTGGCACCGTACTCGGCACTACGGCGGCGCTACAGAACCAAGCAAACGCGCAGCAGGCCCAGCAACTCAAGAGCCAAGCTATTCAGGGCGGCGCTTTCGGCGGCGACCGTGCGGGTATCGCTCAGGCCAACCTAGCGCAGCAGCAGGGCCTCGCGTCCGGCAAGGTCTATTCCGATATCCTGAATCAGGGCTACGGTCAGGCATTAGGCACCGCAGTGCAGCAGCAGGGCGTCGGCCTTGGCGCGCAGCAGGCTAACCTAGCGCGCCTGTCGGGCGCGGGGCAGCAACTCGCCGGTCTCGGCGCTGGCGCACAGCAGGCAGCCCTGACTGGCGGGCAGGCCCAGATCGGTGCAGGCACGGCCCAGCAGCAAACGCAGCAGGCGGGGCTGTCGGCGCTCCTCAACCAGTTCCTCCAGCAGCAGGGCTACCCGTTCCAGACGGCGCAGTTCCTCTCGAACATCGCGCTTGGCACTGGCGCGCTGTCCGGCTCGACGACCGGCGGCACCACGACGCAGCCGTCGTCGTTCTTCTCCGACGCTCGGATGAAGGACAACATTGAGCCTATCGGCAAGACCTTTGACGGTCAGGACATCGTCAAGTTCAACTACAAGGGTTCGCCGTCAAAACAGATCGGCCTCATCGCGCAGGATGTCGAGCAGCATCACCCGGACGCGGTCGGCGTTGCTGGCGGCATGAAGACGGTTGATTACGACAAGGCGACCAAGGAAGCCGCCCACAAGGGTCACTACGCTTACGGCGGTCTCGTCCCGCAGTCCGAAGGCGGCGCTGTCTACGAGCAGCACGCTGGTCAAGGGTTTGCGGTTGGCGGCGTAGCTGGCAATTCCAGCGATGCCAAGTTAGAGCAGCTTCTGCAAATGCTGGCACCCGCCGGATCGCGCCGCATCGACCCATACGGCAGCAGCGGTACCTACACCGGCTCATCGTCGCGCACCGGCCCCTATAACATGATGCTTGGTCAGGTTCCGAACAGGATCAATCCCGGCGCTCCGATGGCGCAGCAGATGGCCCCACGCACTACGCCTTTGGGTGAGATTGCCGGTTCTCCCGCCCGTAATCTTCCGCAGTACGCGGATGGCGGCGGTGTGGCTGGTTACGCGCCCGGAGGCATGGCTGTTGGCGGATACGATTCAGCGAACCTCGCGGCAATCATTCAGGCTCAGCGCGACATGTACAAGGGCGGCATGTACAGCGGTCTTGGCGGTGGTCAAGGCGGCGGTCAGGGCGGCGGCATTAACATCCCCGTGCAGCGCATGGACAAAGTTCAGCGCCTTGAAGCGCCGCAGCTTCAGCAAGTCCGCCCGCAGCAGTCCGACTTGCAGCAGGGCCTCGGGGCAGCCGAAACGGCGCTAAAGGGTGGCGATACTGTTGGCAAGGCTTGGGACGCTGGCAAGGGCGCACTTTATGGCGCGGCTGAATATACCGATCCAAAAACAGGAAAGGTCACATCAGCTTCAACTGGGGCTTTAGGCAGCGGTGGAGAGTCTAACGAAACGGGTTATTTTAATAAGTTGTTCAAGGCATCCTCCGGCGGCGTTGCCGGTCAGCATGGTTACGCGACCGGTGGCCTGCCATACAGCAACGCGATCAACGAATACGTCCCTGAAGACGAGACCGAACCGCCAAAAACTCCGCGCACCCTGCCGCCGCCTCAAGGCGGCGTTGCCGGTGGCAGTTCTGGCCCGTCCACGTTCCAAGACGCGATGAAGCTGGCGCAGCTTGCGGCCATGTTCATGTCGTCCGGCGGCGTTGCTGGTCGGCACGGCTACGAAATCGGTGGCGACGTTGAAAACATGACGCCGGAGGAACTAACGGCTTATCAGATGAGGGAGCGCGATGCCCCGGCTCGCACCCCCGACGTTGCGGGTGACGATCCCGCAATTGCCGCCTCCTTCAATACTGCCTTCGGCGCAACTCCGCCCGCGCGCGCTCCCGTTCCCGTTCCCGGTGTCGCCCCCGCTGCCGAAACTTACGGGCCGCCCTTGTCGCAGAAGATGATCGATCAACAAGCCAGAGAACAAGCCCGAGAAACGAACGCATCCAAAGTTTTGGAAAGGGCTGATGAAACAAACGCCCGCGCCGGGGCTGTAAGGGCAGCGCGGCAAGGGCAGGCGGATGATGCCTATAAAACAGAGTATGAACGTATGCGCCGGTACGGCGAGGATATGGAGGGCATCCCGGCCCCGGAAGAAAGCAAGCCGAACGGCTACGG
>Ga0181346_1000654_pt1 | contig 15216 bp, 25 predicted proteins | sample Su13VDMM15DN_FD_130100 | JGI IMG/M metagenome (GOLD analysis project Ga0181346, IMG submission 130100) | Freshwater viral communities from Lake Michigan, USA - Su13.VD.MM15.D.N | ecosystem: Environmental > Aquatic > Freshwater > Lake | place: USA: Michigan | collected 2013-07-15 | reverse complement strand
CTTTTGGGAGAAATTGAAGGGCTGGATGCGCTGGTCGAAACCATTAGCGCAGGAAATCCAACGGGCAACAGTCCAACAACAAGCGGGGGCGCGCCAGTCATTGTCGCAAGCTTCGACACGTTCGGAAATTACACGTTAAGCGGTACACCGTCCAGCTATCCAGTTGCTTTATTATTTGTATTTAACATCAAAGCAAAATATATATCGAATGTAGATATAGATCAAGTAATTGCAGACGAACAAGTAAATGTTTTGGTAGGTGCTACAGCAGGCACAAACGGCAAGGAAGGAAGCGCACCAAAACCATTAGCAACCGAACAAGATAAAATTTTAGCAGGTTCGGGAGTTTGGCGTACTATTGCCGATATTTTAGGGCTTAATACTTCCAATCTAACTTTTTTAGACAATGTAAATTTTGTGCTTGGAACAACTACAGGCACGAAAATAGGCACGGCAACCACGCAAAAGCTAGGTTTTTTTAATGCTACGCCTGTAGTTCAACAAATTGCGACTACAGATTTAGGAACTGTACTAAGTAATTTAGGACTAAGGGCAAGCGGTACAGCCTACACCATAACAACAAGCGGGGCGGTTTCTTTTTCGGGAACAATTGGACTTGCAGGTCAAATAACCGTTTCGGACGGTATTAACTTTGCACTAAACACAACTACAGGCACGAAAATAGGCACGGCAACCACGCAAAAACTTGGTTTCTTTAATGCGACCCCTGTAGTTCAACAAAGCGCAACGGCTGAACTAGGAACGCTTTTAGCTAATTTGGGTCTAAGGGCAAGCGGTGGCAATTACGTAATAACTACAAATGGAGTAGTAACTTTTCAAAATACCGTAAATTTAAGCGCATATATTACCACACTTGCAAATTCTGTATTGTCTTTTGGCAACGGATCACAGATTAATACAGGCACAAGCACAGGCACTACAATAGGGGCGCAAGCGGGTAGTAAATTATCATTTTGGACGGCAACGCCAATACTACAACCAACAACGGCAAGCGCAGCAGCAACCTTTGCAGCCAATACGTCAGGAATAGTAAATGATACAGCAACCTTTGACGGTTACACCTTAGGGCAAGTTGTTAAAATATTAAGAAATTTAGGTTTATTGGCTTAATACCAAACAAATGAAACTAACCGTAATAGAACGAATTCAAATTTCTAGTTTGTTACCTACAGAGGGCAGTTTTGTAAAGCTGCAAACAGCTAGGAATATTTTAACCAGCATAAAATTTTCAGAAAAAGAAATAAGCCTTTTGGAAATGAAAGACGTTGAAAATGGGCAAATTTCTTGGAGAACTGACAAAGAGGAAATAAAAGAAATTGATTTTTCCGATAACCAAAAGGAACTAATTAAGTCTATTTTAGTAAAACTAGATCAGGACGAAAAACTGCCAAATTCTTTGTTTGATCTATATACTACGTTTGTTTTATGACACACCACAATTCAAATATTGAACTTTGCTACAACTTTGTAATTGGTGCTTTGAGCCTGATTTTAACGAGTTTGGATTTTAATTTTATAATAGATGAAATTGAAAAAACGCTTAAAATAATAGTGCTTTTGGTGACTATTTACACGCTTTTGAAACCCCGCAAACCAAAAAAACCTAACAATAATGATAACCAAGTTCATGTTGATTTTACGTAATTGGAAAACTAGCCTTTCAGGTGCTTTGTTGCTAGGCTTAACAGGTGCAATGCTTGCCAATAAAATTACTATTGAGCAATTCAGTATTGCTTCGGGTGCGCTGGTTTCATTGGGTTTACTAAATTCAAAAGACGTAAACAAATGAAAAAGTACATTCAGGACACTATTATTTTACTGGTTTCAATTGCTTGGTTTAGTTGTTTGTTTACGTTGCTTAGCTGCAAAAAACAGCCTATTGTAAGCACTTCAAAAGATTCTAGCTATACGGAAATTGTAAAAGACACCACCGTGTACACTCCCAAAGCAAAAGCGGAAACCAGTATAAACATAGATTCTATAAACGCTTTAATTAGTGGCAATTGGTACACGTATTTTGATAGTTTAAACCGTGTTTCTGTTTCCTACATGCGGGATAAATTAGGACGGTTAAACCTGAAAGCAGAAAGCAAGGCAACAGAATTTCACTTTCCAATAAAGACTAAAACGTACATTATTAAGGAGTTTAAACATACCACAAACGAGGTAAACAAAACCCCTGTTTGGTGCTGGTTGCTTATCGGGGCGTTAATTATGCTTTGTTTGGGGCTGTTTTTAAAAAGATTAATATTTTAATAAAACAATTATGAAAAATAATGATTTATTAGGCTGGTCATTTGTGGCTGCAATATTTGGGCTTTCATTTATTGAAAACAAAAATTCTATTGGTGCTACTGTTTTGTCCAAAAACTACAACGGCAAAGTTTACCAAACAGGAAATAGGGGTTTTTCTGTAAAATCAGTTTTTGACAAAATAGAAAAATTCGCAAAGGAAAAAGGAGTTGTAAATAGTTGGGATAGGTCAGTAAGAGGAAATTCTTATTATTTAGATTTTGATTTTGAAGGGGTTAATTATGAACTAAGAATAAGCAACCACACTAAAAGAGGGGAAATATTAGATTATGAATATCCCGAAATAAAAACAGGTATGTATTACGACAAAACAACATATAAACGTTGTGAATATCAAATATTAGATTCAGAAACAAAGAAACGGTTTTTTGATTTAGTTGGGATTAAATAAACTCGATCCGTATTTAGAAAAATAGTCTTTTGCTTCCTGTACAAATGACATGTTTAAAATTTCGTTAGGGTTTTCCATTTCATCATACAAATCCATTACTATAAATCTTGCGGGTAATTCTTGTTTAACCCAAATAAGGCAAGCGGGAAATTCACGGTGAAGAATATACAATTCTTTGTTTTTTGGATCAATTGAAAATAAGAACTTTTCCATGTTTATTTATTTGGTTCAAAAATAGATATTTTTTTTTAGTGAGTTTGGACATGATGCACAACAAAAAAGCCTTTCGATTTTCGAAAGGCTTTTTTTATTGCGGTGTTGGGCTGGATTATTTGATAAAAATAGCTTCAACCTTTTCCAGTTGATCCCCTTTTAAAATAATACCATTGCAATTTGCAAATTGTTCTTTTGCTCTTTTTATTGCTTGGTAATACATTTCTTTTGGGCGTCCATTTAGTAAAACGGTTGGCATTTTTACAGTTCCTAGATAGTCAAATGGAAGTACAGGCACACACTTTGTAAATACATAAATTCCGCTTTCTTGCTGCACTTCTGTAGTATTGGGTTTTACCATATAGCCACCGTCAAAAGCAAAAAACAAAGGAACTGACAAGCCTAAAACAAAGGATAAAATAATCTTTTTCATGGTGTTGGGGTTTTGTAATGTAAATGTAATTATTTAATAATAAAGTGATCCTTACTATTTGAGCGTCTTTTTTCAGATATTTTTTTTCCTACACTTTCGGCATAGGTAGCTAAATATTTTGTAAAGTGCTTTGTCACAAATTTATTATAGTCTTTTGCATCTGAATAATGGCTTTTGAACGCTGCAAATAAATCCTGCAAACAAAGTTCGTTTTCTGATTCTAGCCACGCTTTGCCCTCTAATTCGCAAAAGCTTACAAATTCGCTGCACGTATGGTCAAGCAAGGCACGCTTTCCAAGATTGATATTTTCGGGCTTAATAATACCGTATTTCAAATATGAGAACGAACAAAATAACATATAATTGTAAAAGGCGTTCCATTCGTCAGCGTTCCAATCACGAAAAAACCAGCAACCAAATTCGTCCGAAGGGCTAAAATTTTGTGAATAATGATTTGAAAGTTCGTATTCAATTACACGATCTTTACTGGATCCACCTTCAATTTTTATAGTTTGGTTCGTGTTTATTATCATTTTCGCCTGGTGTTTAAAGCTTCGGTTTCCTTTGTACTGGACGGCTATTCCTTCGGTTATGTCATTAAACAAGTTTTCTAAATAAAACCCCCTTCTTAAGTCATTAAGTATTACTATTTGTGTGCTTATCTCTATTTCTTGCCACCTGAAACGATCTTCGGAATCAAAGTCTTTTCCGTTTATTTCCGTGCAGTTCCGTACTTTTTGTATTGCTTTACCTAATAAAGTCTTTCCAGTTCTACCTTCGGGATTTTCCGAAATTTCACTATCTGTAAAAATTGTGGCTTTTAGTTTAGCGTCAAAATAATAATGTAAATTATAGCCTATTATGGTACAAAGCGAAAGAAACCTTTTTTCGTCTTTTCCAGCAATATTAAAGGCAAACTTGGAAAACATGCCTTTCATTATACCCTCGTAACCGTCACCGTCTTTTAGCTTCGAAAAAGTAGGTTTAAAATCAAAAGGAATTATTTGTTTTTCCCAAATATGCAACTCTACCTTTGAGTATGGCACCAGCTTTAACCCTTCATTTGTAACACTAGCCAAACCGTTTTTAAATGGAAAGTACATTGTGCTTTCGTTGTCAGCAACAAACTTAATAGGTTCAGGAGTTACCATACGATTGAGCAAATCTTCTTTGAAACAGTATGCAAAAGAATCGTAAATTTTACTTACTATTTCCTCTATTGTAACCATGCCAAGATCATATTTATCAAACGTTTTAACGTGTTTTATAAACTTGTCTATAATATGGTTGCGGTTGGTTTCCGCTACTATTTTTTCTTGAATTTGCACGTAAGTAAGCGTTTTTATATCCAAGTCAAACCGTACAAACCCCATATCCATTAGACAACGGCAAAGCTTTACTAAGTTTATTTTTATTCCTTCAAAGTGGCTTTTTTCGCCTTTGCCCTTCCATATTTCAGACCAAAAAACTAGGTTTTCGGGAATTTCTGAACGCTGCAAATTATCTGTAATTGTTTTGGGTCGCATTTAAAAAGGTTTTCTAAATTCAGTCTTTAAAATAGAAATTCGCATTTCGTCTATTTTAGTAATGTGCTTTGTTAGTTCATTCAGTTTTTGCACCGTTTCCGCAAAGTTTACAGCTAACATTATAAGCGTTTCTTGTTGAAAGCTTAAGGCGTTGTAAGCCTTTTTTAATTTTTCGTAAGCGTCAGGATTTGCGGTTTTTGCTGCAATGGTGCGAGCGTAGAGCGTGTCTAAATGCTGGTTTTGTTGCTCAATAGTATTTAGAACACGTTCTATAAGTTCGTATTGTGTCATTTTGAAAAATCAAGTTCTTTGCTTTGCTCTTTCATGTAATTTTCAAACGTTTCGCCAAAGCGGGCGTTTTTAATAGCCACCACAACCAGCGAGTAACACCTTTCAAGTGTTAAAATTTCAGCGTCCAGTTTCGAAATTGAGTTTCTTTTTTCAGTATCAAGAAACTCGAATTCATGATCGTTAAACAGCTCAAAAATGCTGTTTTTACTTTTGCGCAAAGCCTTAAGTTTTACTTCAAGGTCAATAGCTAGGAGAGGTAAAATATTCATATTATTATTTGGCGTTTTGAAAGTTCTTGTAATAATTCGGGAATAGTAAGGACGTTGTGAACGTGCCTAACAAAAGGCTGTTTTCGGTAAATGCTAAAAACGTCACGCTTTGAAAAGCTTCGGGCTTTTGCCCAAATTGGGTTACCGTTTCCGTCCGTGTATCTTACAATGTAGTCAATCATTATTTTCGGGTTTAAATGTTACGAAATTCATTAATAATCCAAGAAATGAAACCAATGCAACCGACAAAGCGAGGGCGTGGCTATCAATTGCCATAATTAAATCTTTCATTTTGTGAGGTTTAATTTTTGGGCTAGATCTGTTTTTTGTACTGGTAGCGTTTTTTCTAAAATCTTTGAAGCACTTACAGAAAGTAAAGAGGTGAAAAAGTGCAATTCAAGTGCAGTAAGCTTGCGAGGTTCACGCATAACCAAGTAAAAACGGTGTTCGCTTTTTTGATTGAATTCTTTTTTATAAGAATTTAAAAGGTGTTTTTTTCTTTCAGTGTTTAGTTTTTCATAGCACACTTGCAAGCTGGTTTTTTGGCTTTGTTTTTGCATATTCATAAATATTGTTTTCGTTTTAATAATTGATGTTTTCGTAATAGTAAGAGCAAATGTAAAGTAAATGTTTACTAAAAGTCAATATTATGTTTAATAAAAATTTTCATAAATTACATTTTGGGCTGATAATCAAAGAGTTGATTGATAAAAAAAATATTACAATAAGTAAAGAATTTATTGAAAAGATAGGAAAAAGTAAACAGGCTATTTATCAGGACTTCAAAAAAGATGATTTTTCAATCAAAACTTTACTCGGATATCTTGATATACTTGAAATAAAATTTGAAACTATTTTACAAGATTCTGAAAATAATCAAAATAAAAATACATACGAACTACAAGAGCCTGAAACAGAATACAAAACAGCACTAAAACAAAGTAAAGATTTAAGAGAAACTGAAATAGAATATTTAAAAAAGTTACTTGAAGAAAAAGAAAGATTAATAGGGGTTTTACTTCAAAAATAGTGAGACAAAAAAGAGACAAAAAGCATAATGAGACAGCCCAAAAATAGTGAGACAAAAATTAAAAGAATGGTTTTAAATGCTTTAGAAGCAAATAGTATAGAATCTTGCCACCCCGACAAAAGCCTGTTTCATGCAAATGGAACAGGCTTTTTTGTTTGTGAGACAAAAACAGAGACAAAATTAAAATTGGCAGCCGATAACTTCAAACCACCTTTCAAACCTTGCAAGCTTTACGACTGCAAAGGAGACGTTTTACAGCGTTGGATAATTGATTTTTATGTATGGGATGCAATAGGTAAAAAACTTGTTAGGAAAAAGTATTCAGGACTTAACAAAATTAAAGACAAGGCGAAACGCTACGAAGCTGCAAAGAAATTTATCATTGAAACCGATTCTTTACTTTCGCAAGGTTACCACCTGAACGCAATAAAAAAACAACCAAAGAAAAAACAAGCTGAATTAATACCGTCCAGCCCAACACTTTTAGAAGCTTTTGAGATCATAAAAAAGCTTAAGCAAGCAACAAACAGGGAGGGGAGTTTTAAGGAGTGGAAAATTTTGGAAAACGTTTTTATTGCATGGTGCAAAGAGAAAGGTTTTGACAAGTTACCTGTAGCCGAAATTAAACCCGAACATATAGCCCCTTTTATTGATTATGTTTCTATTGAGAGGGGAGTAAACAACACAACCCGAAACAACTATTTAATTAGAATAAGTACGTTTTTTAATGCCTTAATTAAACGGCAAATAATAGATAAAAATCCCCTCGCAGGACTTGGCAAATTACGACAAGATGAAAAGCAACATATACCCTATTCAAAAGAGGAAATACAGGACGTAAAAGAAACTATTGCAGAAAAAAAAGATTGGCTTTGGTTAGCTATTCAAATGATTTATTACTGTTTCATACGTCCTAATGAATTGATACAGTTAAAAGTAAGACATATTGAGGGGAAAGTTTTTTATATCCCGCCCGAAATAAGCAAAGGCAAAACAGGGCGTTTTGTACCTATACATCCTAGCCTATGGGATGCGCTGGTAACGGCTGGAATACACAAAAGAGGTCAACACGCTTTCATACTTTCTACCAACGAAAACGGAACAAAACAGCTAGGGAAAAAAACGCTTTATAATACCTTTATATGGCTAATGAGGGGAAAACTGAAAACTGGACAAGACTTGTACAGTTTTAAACATTCGGGCGTAATTGCAGCCTATAGAGCGACAAAAGATATAAAATTGATTCAGGAGTATTGCGGGCATAAAAACATAAATGATACAGATAAATATTTACGAGAATTGGGTTTAATTATTCCTGAAAGTAGGTTAAACAATATTCCTTCCATATAACAAAAAAATAGACGAAACTTAAGCTTCGTCTATTTTTGCGTTATATGTAAGAATAAACTAAACACTCAAAAATTCCCTTGTTTCGTCAAAAGGCAAGTTTACAGCCTTGCAAAATTCGCTCAATGTTATCGGATCACTTTTTTTCTTGGTTAGTTCCTTGCGTACTCTTTGCACTTTCTTTTTAGCGCAATCGTAGGAACAATTAAAAATTTTTATTACAATTTTCGGGTTAATTACAAGCGGGGCGTTTTTCATAAACTATCAGGAAACTATGCCAATTTTAAGGAGAAACTAAGCCTATACTATTAGGAAATTGAAAGGACTTTTTTTGTTTGGCTTTCTTATACGTGTACATGTATAAGTATGAGATAAAACTAAACATTTCGCTTTTAAAATACAAACAACCCCGACACAAAACCACACTTTCCAAAACCAAACTATTGAACAAAAACAATTTTTATAAATTGGTTTCTGTAGCTGAATAAAAAAAACAGATACCCGAAACGGTTTTTACTACCAAAAAAATGATTTGTTCTTATTATCAATTACTTACAATGCACTGGTAATTTTTCAATGCACTTTGTATTTTCTAAATAGTTATTTATCAGGTATTTACAAAAATTTAATCCTGACTTTTTCGCACTGTTTTAAAATCTCATTTGCCTTTTATCAGTGCAATACTTTTTTACAATGCACTGTTTTTACTTCAATTAGTGCAATGCTGTTTTTTATCGCACTGTCTTTACTTCCTTTATATCAATTACTTATCTTTTAAAGTGCGTAAAGTGCAATAAAAAGTAAATAAAAAGAGGGTGTATAAAAGTTTAAATTGGTGCAAGGTGTTTTAAATAGGACTTTTTCAATTTTGAAATTTCTAAAATAAAAAGCCTTTTTCTACTTTTGAGACATGGCAAAAGGGAAAAAAGGCTTATTTGGTTTTATTGCACTTGCAGGCTTGGCGGTTGCTGGTTTTGTTTCGTATAAAGTCTATCAGGCAAAAAATGCAGTTTCCAGTTTCAGCACTTCCATAAGTGCTTTAAATAATTTTTCATTTGATGTTAGTACGCTTTCTTTTATGCTGGACGCTACTATCAAAATTACAAACCCTTCCAACCTTTCAATTTCAGTACAAAAAATATTTGGATCACTGACTTACAACGGTGTACGGTTGGGCAATTATGCAACCAGTAACACGGTTCAAATTAAAGCCAATTCTAGTAGTGAAATAGTAGTAGGTATAAAATTGCCTTTGTATAGCACGCTGCAAACATTAGGCTATTCAGTAACCAGTATTTTGAATAAAACAAAGCTTTCACGTGCTATAAATATTGATAGTACGGTACGAATTGCAGGCGGTGCAGAGGTAACAACGTCCAACACGTTTCAAGTATGAAAAAGAATAATACAATTGCGTTGTTGATGGGTTTAGGTGTTGCGGCTGCACTTGCTTTCAAGTTCTTTAAAAAAGGAAGTTCAGGAACAACAACCAGCGCAAAGGGCGAAGGTTATGACATTACAGATCTATCAATTTCGTTAGCCGATTTTGGCAATATGCAAATTTTGGATAGTTCATTACCACCGTTAGTTTCATTCGATTTGCTTATAAACTTAAGCAACAAAGGGGCAAAAGGTGTTGGCTGCAAACGCTTTGTAATTGAAATTTCAGACGCTACAAAGCAAATAACAAGCTTAGACCTATCAGACAAAGACGGCAAAGACATTGCCTATTTTAGCCAAAAAACAACCAGCCAAAGCACGATAAATGTAAAAAGTAATTTGCCTAGATCATTGGAGTTACTAGATATGACTTACGCCAAAATTTCCAGTTTAATTGATAAGGGGATTTTGTCACGTCCTACAATTCCCTTTTATCTAAAAAATGCTTTTCAATATCCCGATTCTTATTTTAGTAATACTTCGTTTTGGGAATATTTCAAACAACCTTTTACAAAAGCGTTAAAATTTAGTAAGACGGTAACGGTAAAAGCTACAGCCTATTTAGCAGACGAAAACGGTAACACTTTCACAACTACAACCAAAAACACCTTTGAAATATGAAAAACATATTTGTTGACTTTTTTAAGAATCTATTCGGAACAGATGCCGAAGTAATTACCGTTTCTGAACAGTTCGACCCTTTGAATAGGTGTGTTAAATTGTTCAAAATTGGTGACGTTCATTCGGTATCTGTAGACGATACGGCAATCGAGTGCGGAACGCTGGAAGCAGCCACAGAGGAATACGAATTCAGAATTCAGAATTCAAATCGACTTATTTAATGGAAAGGCTGAAAGCCACATTTGATACGTCCGACATAATAGAAGCGATTCTAAAATGTCACGAATTATACAAAAGCGATTCAGAAGGAATAGCACAAAAATTGAAAGGAAATACAGTTTTCGGAACGTGCCAAAACATACACGATTATATTCTGAAAAATGTTACATACAAGCTGGACGAAAGCGGTATTCAGTTTGCAAAAAGACCAAACAGAACTTTAACCGAACGGCTAGGAGACTGTAAAAGTATGAGCTTATTGACAGCAAGTATTTTACACAATCTTGGAATTCCTTTTAGTTTCCGATTTGCAAGTTATGACGGTGCAGAATATACACACGTGTATATAATTGTACATGATAAAAATCAAACTATTGTTATTGATCCAGTTTGGACTTTAAACGGTGGTGTATTTAATACAGAAAAAGAATTCATTGGAAAGCCAAAAGATTATAAAATGAAAGCAGGTTTATACATAGGAACTACAAACAAAATAGGGGCTTTGACTGGTTCCGAAATGTTTGAAAAATATTACCCGCCTGTAGTGGATATGCTTTTTAGGCTGAATGATCGAGTGAATACTTTTGTACTCCCAACGTTCAAACCAAACGCTTTGGCTTTCTTGGAAGTAGTGGCAAACGAAGCCAAAACAAACCATTCAAAGCTTTTAATTTTTAACGGGTACGCAAACCAATATTTAACTGGTAAATCCGATTGGGCGAAAACTATAAAAGCGTTGGCGGTGGTTATGTCTTGGAAAAGTCCGCTTTCAATTGGTAATGTTTTTGAGGATGCGTGGCAAAGTACAAAGGATTTTGTACAGAATGTAGGCGATAATGTAGGCGATAAGTTTAGACAGTTTACAGATTGGGCGGGCAATGTAATAAGAGATGCAGCAGAAGCAGCAGCAAGCGCAGCCGAACGAGTAGCAAACAAAGCGCAAATTATTACCGTGCAGTTTGTAAGCTGGTCAAGTAATGCAATTTCAAAAACAAAAGACTGGATAAACAACGCAGCCGATAAGGTTGCAAACGTGGCAAAGGGTGCTTTCAGGTTGGCAAAGAAAGCGTTGTTTGTACCGGTACGAAATGCTTTTTTGTTATTGCTAAAAGTAAATTTTGCAGGATTGGCGCATAACATGCACGCTAAACAAAGTGCTGGAATGTTTAAGATTTGGACGGACACACTAGGCGGGGAAAAGTCCGCTTTGGTTTCCGCTTTGGATAGTGGCAAGGATGTAAAGGTAACGCAAGAATTGGCGAATACAGCTATCAGTTTATTGCGTGGTGTTGGTATTGGTTTTACAGGTGCAGAAATAGGGGCAGCAGTGGCAGCAGGGGCGGGGGCAATAGCTTTGTTCAATAACTTCATTACTCCCATTAAGGAACTTGGAGAAAAGGGCAAAGAATTATTTAATGCAGTAAAATCGAAAGCAAGCGATTTGCAAAACGAGTTAAAAAATCTTTTAGGCTTAAGCGATTCTATTGACAATGACTATGCAGCAGCAGGAGACACCGAAGCGCAAGAAGTAATAACACTAAGAAAAAACAGTTCAGCACTACAAGCGGGGCTTGGAATAGGGGCGGGCGTTTTAGTGTTGGCAATAGCGGGCGGGGCGTTCAAGAGTAAAAAAAGAAAGTAGGATTTATTAATCAATTATAATTTTCAATCAAACAACAAACAAAATGGCTACGAAAAAAAGAAAGTACCCAAAAAAACCAAGTGCGAAAGCATCTTTGAAAACACTAGAAAACTATCTAGTGAGGGTGAAAGCAGTTGACAAATTCAACTCGCAAATTGAAAGCGACAAAAAGAAAATTGCAACGCTTAGAAAAAGAATTGCAGCAATTAAAAAGTAATCACAACAAATCAAACAGCAAACAAAATGGCAAAGAAATTAGATTTCAAAACAATGGCAGTCAAAACGGCTGGACTTGTTGCGGGTGGTGTAGGTGCTAGCATGGTGGATAAATTTATCCCCGCTTCGTTAGATTCAAAACTGGTAAACGGTGGAAAAATCGTTATTGGTGCAGTGCTTTCTCATATTGGCAAAGGTGGTATTTTGTCAGGTGTTGGCGATGGAATGACAGCCGTGGGAGGTGCAAACCTTGCAGCGTCTTTGATGCCTACAGCAGTGAGCGGAGTAGGTGCAGCGAATGACTTTTACGCAAGTATTAGAGGTGCTGAATTGCCAGCGTCAATAGCTGGAACGGATACCGATCTAGGAGAGTAACAAAATCAAATCAATCACAAACAATTTAAAATTTCGACAAAATGAAATTCTTTAACACACTTTCGGCAAGAGAAAAAGTTTTCCTTGCATTAGAGCAAAAATACGGAAAAGGCAACGTGCAGCCTACAGAATTACGTTTAGAACGTACTTTGAAAAACAACATTTCGGAATATGTATTTCCAGTTTTAACAGGAGACGCAACAATTTTGGAGTGCGAAAATAGACTTAACCCGAACGACCAAATGATCGTACTTGAAGCGGGTTATGGTATTTATGAACGCAATAGTTCATTAGCGGATGCAGCTATCAAATTGATTGAAAAGTATCCGAACGTAAACGCTTTCACGGCTGGAACTACGTTTGTAAAAGCGCATTTGAAAAGAGCGTGGAACGGTTATTTATCAGTACGTAGGGGTACAGATTTAAGCCTTGAAAAAATGCCTTTACGTGCATTTTATGAGGCAGGCGTAACACAGCAAGCAAGTGCTACAACTTTCAGCAGCGAAAGCACAGAAAGCGCAGGCAAACGCCAAATAATGCCACGCCTAGTTTTACGTGGTGGTCAGCAAGTAGAAATAAAGGCGTCTTACGATTCTTTTGCTACGTGCCTTTGGGAACAAGATGCAGCAAACTTGAACATTCAAGTAGTTCTTACGCTTGGCGGGTTCATAGTAAAAGGACAAGACGGCAAAGCCGATATTTCTTTGTAAAAGTACGCCTAGAAGCCGTTCCCCTTGTTTCAGGGGGGGCGTGCTTTGATGGCTTTTTAACCATTTAAACAATTTACAAAGTGGAAAAAATTATAGTAACCAAATCGCAAACCATTGACGTGGTTGTCGATTCAATCACGAAACAAAGCTTTCAATTAACACAGTCAAATAATGACGGCAAGCTAATTGAAGAAGGCATGGTGTACGGTGTTATTGTGCATAAAGTAGCACAATTAACCATTTCGCCAAAAAACAACGCTACAGTAAACGAAACAGTAAGACAAAAGGCATACTTGGAACTTGCAGACGGAAACAGAAATGTTGATGTACTTTCTTTGCCTGTTTACTTACTTGATCCTAGCCTAAACAGTGGAACACCGTTTTTATTTAAGCCTAGAAAAGTAAACCTTTCAGCGTCTAAAATAAACGTTCCTTCGGTTACTGGTTTAGTATTAAACGAAGCGTTCGTAATTACTTTCTTGTATCAATAGTATTCAACCCCTGAAACTATGGCACATATTACAAGCGAAAACAGTTTAGAAAAGTGGTATAATTTGCACCAAAAAGGAAAGCAAACAAAGCCGTATTGGGTAATACATAAAGACAGAAACGAAGCAGCAAACGGAAAAGGGAAGTGCTGGTTGCGTAGTTCGGATGAGCCAAACTACAGCGAAAAAATAGGAGTAAATGACTTAATGGAGGCGGTGCGAGAATTGCCACACAATACCAAAGTTTTAATTCGCTTGCGTTCCGATTCTGACAAGTACACCGATACAGCCGAAACCGACTACACACATATAGACCCCTCGCAGCAATACGCAAACGTTGGAAGCGTTGGGCGTGGTTTCACACAGGAGGACATAAACAGCGCAGTTGAAAAGGCTTTGGCTGAACTGAAAAAAGAGCAAACCTACGAAGCCAAACTAAAACAATTAGAGGAAAAAATAGAGGACGCAAAGGCTACCAATTGGGAGAGAATACTAGACCACCCAACTGTAAAACTCGCAGTTCCGCACTTAATATCAGGAATTCAAAACCTAATAAACCCCATGAAACCCGAAACAATAACAGCAGCCATAACAGCGTCAGCAGTAAGCGGAACGCAAGAAACAGACGAACAAATCAGAATGGAAAACGCTTTAATAAAATTTGCTACAGCAGACCCAAATTGTTTGGAAGTGCTGGAAAAAATGGCAGACATAGCAGCGAATAAACCCGCTAATTACAACACCTACAAACCAATGTTATTGGCAATGTAATAAATTTAATACAATGGCACTGAACGAACGAAACCAAAACAAACTTGTTGACATTGGCTTAAAAGTAGGGCTTTTGGGTGCTGGTGTATTCCTTGCAAACAAGGTGTATAAAAAATGGCTTTCCAATAGTCAAGGGGCGCAAGCTGGAAGCGACCCGAACACACAGGCAGCAAGTTTGTTGTATGCAGCCATGTACCAAAGCGGGGTTTCAATTCTTAGTTGGGCAGACGGTACAGACGAAAAAAGCCTATACAAAACAGCCGAACAAATCACAGACTTTGCAAAAGTTTCAGCAGCGTACAAAAATCTGTACGGTTCAAACCTTGCAGACGATTTGACAAACGAACTAAGCACGGACGAACTACAGGCGTTTTATTTAGCATTGAAAAAGCCACAACTAGCAGCGCAAAACGCTGCAAGCTTTGCAAGTGCTAACAAATTCAAATACAGGATCGGGCAAAAGCTAAAAACAAACCCAACAGCAGGCACGGCAAAAATTGGCTATTATGCAATTGTAAAAACAGCTACAAGCCGAACGCTTAAGCTGCAAAGGTGGAATCAATTAACAGGTACCATTTGCGGAACGGTGGTAGGCTACAGGGTGCAAAAAATTGTTGATTTTGATAAGGTTATCAGGACTGTAAACCTGTATTTGGTTGGGAATATTCCCAACGTAAGCAGCGAAGTAAAATATTATGTTTTTGAAAGGGAAGTTTTAAAGGCTTAAGAAATGGCAGATTTTAACCTATACGTAACAAAGTTACTTAAAGCGGAAGGCGGTTATATAAATGATCCTTTGGACAACGGAGGGGAAACTTACAGGGGCATTTCACGCAAAAACTGGAAAAGCTGGATAGGCTGGAAAACAGTTGATTTACAACCAAGAAAGAAAGGCGAAAT
>Ga0181346_1000652_pt1 | contig 15229 bp, 16 predicted proteins | sample Su13VDMM15DN_FD_130100 | JGI IMG/M metagenome (GOLD analysis project Ga0181346, IMG submission 130100) | Freshwater viral communities from Lake Michigan, USA - Su13.VD.MM15.D.N | ecosystem: Environmental > Aquatic > Freshwater > Lake | place: USA: Michigan | collected 2013-07-15 | reverse complement strand
TTCGTGTTTCTTCAAACTCTGACCTTTTTGAGCCTTTTACGGTGAATACCGTTATCGTGCACTACACCCTACGTCGAGGAATCCGATGAGCAATCCGTACTATACCCACACCACCTACCCAACACCCAACTCGCCGGGCTCATCGGCGACGCTGCGCAATGAGTTGGAGAACGTTACTCTTGGCTTTGACCTGTTGCCGACCTTGGCCGCCAACGGTTACAAGGTGGCAATGGTCAATTCAGCGGGTACTGCTTTAATTGCTTCCGCCGCTTTGCAGGCTTTGGTCATTACAGCCAGCACTTTGAACAGCACGCCCATTGGCGCAACTACGGCCGCAGCCGGTACGTTCACCAACCTGACAGTCACTGGCAACTCAATTCTTGGTTCCAGTGTTGTAATTACTGGGGGTACGATAAACGGTACACCAATTGGTGGAACAACCCCGTCAACAGGCGCATTCACAACTGTCAGCGCCAGCTCTGGTTTTACCGGCAATTTGTCCGGTAACGTGACAGGCAACGTGACCGGTAACGTCATCGGCAACGTCACCGGCAATTTGACTGGCAACGTGACCGCCAGCTCCGGCACGTCGACGTTTAACAACGTGACAATTTCCGGTGGCTTGGACATGGACGCCGGCACCGTGGCCACCATTACAAATCTGGCCACACCAACCAACTCAGGCGATGCAGCCACTAAGGGTTATGTTGACACTGCCGACGCCCTTAAACTGGCCTTGGCTGGCGGCACGATGTCGGGCGCTATCGCCATGGGCACCAGCAAGATCACCGGTATGGGCAACCCTACGAGTGCCCAAGACGCGGCCACCAAGACTTACGTTGATACCGCAGACGCTCTTAAACTTGACTTAGCTGGCGGCACGATGTCGGGCGCCATTGCCATGAACACCAGCAAGATTACCGGCATGGGTGATCCGACATCTGCTCAAGACGCGGCGACCAAAAATTACGTTGACAACACCGCACAAGGACTGGACGCAAAAGCATCTTGCGTTGCAGCTACTACGGCCAACATCACCTTGTCGGCCCCACAAACAATTGACGGTGTGTCGGTCCTTACTGGGGACCGGGTACTGGTCAAAGATCAAACCAGCCCAGCAGAAAACGGTATTTACGTAGCCGCTGCCGGCACTTGGAGTCGATCCACAGACGCCGACACTTGGGTAGAGCTGACATCAGCTTTTACTTTTGTTGAAGCAGGCACGGTCAACGCAGACAACGGATTTGTTTGCACGGTCAATCCCGGCGGCACGCTTGGCAGCACGGCCGTAACTTGGGTCCAATTCTCAGGCGCTGGCCAAATTACCGCAGGCGCTGGCTTGACCAAGACCGGCAACACCTTAGATGTTGGCACTGCGTCAAGCAGCCGAATTGTTGTCAACTCTAACGACATCGATTTGGCCACCACCGGTGTCGGTGCCAGCACATACCAGTCGGTGACTGTGGACACTTATGGCCGCATCACTGCGGGAACAAACCCCACCACACTTGCTGGTTACAACATCAGTGACGCGTATACACAAACGCAAGTCAATAACGCTCTTGCTCTTAAGCTCGATTTGGCTGGCGGCACCATGACCGGTGCAATTGCCATGGGCACAAATAAGATCACCGGCCTTGGCAACCCCTCCGTTGCTCAAGACGCAGCCACAAAAACCTATGTCGATACCGCTGACGCGTTAAAGTTGAACTTGTCCGGCGGCACAATGTCTGGTGCCATTGCCATGGGCGCCAGCAAGATTACCGGCATGGCGGACCCAACGGCCAACCAAGATGCCACAACCAAGATCTACGTAGACACCATTCTTGGCAGCGCAACAGCAGCGGCCACTTCCGCCGCAGCTGCTGCGGTAAGCGAGACCAACGCAGGCGGCAGCGCCACGGCAGCGGCCGGCAGCGCAACAGCAGCAGCCGGTAGCGCAACAGCGGCGGCAGCGTCGTTTGATTCGTTTGACGACCGTTATCTTGGCGCAAAGGCTTCTGATCCGGCGCTGGACAACGACGGCAACCCCTTGCTAACGGGTGCTTTGTATTTCAATACCACGACAAGCGAAATGCGTGTGTACTCCGGCGCAACTTGGCTGGTCGCTTACCTGCCAGCCACTGGCTACCTAGCCCTTTCCGGCGGCACCATGACCGGCGCCATCACATTTGCAGCTGCTCAAGTTGTGCCTGCGGCCAACGGCGGTACCGGCGTTCAAAACAACGCAGCCATGACCGTTACGGGGTCCGGCAACTTTGCCTACACGCGCACACTGACAGGCACGACAAACGTCACGTTTCCCACGTCAGGGACCTTGGCTACTTTGGCTGGCGCAGAAACGCTGACCAACAAGACGCTGACATCTCCTACGCTGACCACTCCCAATTTGGGCACGCCCACGCTGCTTGTCCTTACCAGCGCCACTGGCCTTCCTCTAACTACTGGCGTGACTGGCGTTCTTCCAGTAGCCAACGGCGGCACAAGTCTATCAACCCTCACCGCCAACAATGTCATCTTAGGTAACGGCACTGCCGCACCTACGTTTGTAGCACCGGGAACAGCTGGAAATATGCTGACTTCAGACGGTTCAAGTTGGGTTAGTTCAGCAGCAGCTGGCTCAGACAATTCTCTTTTGTATTACTTTTTTGGTTAAGGAACAAAAATGGCTCAAACTCCTATCTCAGCAAGTGCAGCAATTACATCAAGCACTCCGACCACCTTGTACACCGTACCCACGGCAAAAACGGCGATAGTTAAAAGCGTTCTCGGCACGTCCCTTATTGGCGGCTCGGCTTTAACGTTTAACAAGGTGTCTGGTGGAATCACTTACCCAATTTCTATTGGCGTTAGTACCAACTATCAACTAGCCACGGGTAACACCATTTTGGGTTCTGTCAATTTATTGTCTGACCCAATAACTTTGGTGGCTGGAGAGTCAATTTCGGTCTCCACTTCTACGGCTTCTGCCTATAAATTTGCCTCAGACTATTCAACCAGCTTTACTATTTCAAATGTCTATTACCTCAATAGCACTTGGATTGCTATTGGAAGCAATTCGGTAACTGGTTACGGTGTTGTTTTGACAAGCACTAACGGAACAACTTGGACACAACAAACATTTAATTTTAGTTCCTCATTAAAAGATTTGGCTTTTGGTGCGTCAACTTTTGTTGCCGTTGGGACCTTACCCGGTTTTGTTTATACAAGTTCTGACTTGATAACTTGGACAGCGCGCGCCACCTCTAACACTGCTGGTTTAAACGCGGTGGCTTACAGCGGGGCAAACTGGGTTGCCGTAGGAAATGTTGGTCAATACATTTATACAGCTACTCCAACAGGAACGTGGACTTCGACTACTTTGACTGGATCTGTAACGGCAAGCATTATTTCTATTTTCTTTGCCAACAGTACTTGGGTTTTTGGATTAGAAAGCGGAGGCGCTGCTATTTCAACCAACGCAAACGGCTCAGCCGTTACCTATCCTTATGCTGTTCTTGGAGCATTACAAACGGGGTTTTTGGGAGCGCTTAATAACGGCGCTACTATCATTTCTCCAACCACTGGTAGGTCCTATTCGTCAACAAATAGTGCGCTTACTTGGACAACGCGGGGCGTAGCTACTGGCAGTCCAACACAGTTTACCTTTGGCGCAAGTAGCTATGCCGTTTTGTTCAACCCAAGCACTGGCGCTTCTTCTTGGTCATCCAATGATGGAGCTACTTGGACTGCGGGAACGGTTACAGCTATTTCAGGTGCAAACTGTAAAATGACAAGCGGCTCCGGTTTGGGCTATGTATTTTTTATTAATAACGCAGGTACAGGGGGTGAGTCTAGAAGCAATTCCAGTGCTGGTAAAGGCTACCCTACTTTTACCATGCCCGGTTCCGGCGTTATATTGACAGCCCCAAACTGTCTCACTCACGGTGAGACCTTTAGTTACGCCTTTGGGCGGGATTCCTCCAACACAACTATTCAAGCTGCTTATTTTAGCGGATCTAGTATGACTAGTATTTCGGGCTCGTCTTTAACCCTCGCGACAACCGGCAATCCTTCTATTTCGTGGGGCGTTGCCGGAGTTTATTATGCTATTACCACCCAGAATAAAATTCTAAAGGCCTCCGCTTACAACTCCTATCCTACTGACACAGGGTATACGTCCCCGGTCAGCTACAGCAGTGTCCTAGCTGCCGCTGGAATTAGTACAACTCTTGTTCTTATCACTAGCACAACAATTTATACAAGTACAAGTTCTGGAGCGGCTTGGACTTCGCAAACTTTGCCCGAGTCACTTTATGGAAAAATTCCTACAACTCAGGCCGGCTTATATTACGACATCAATATTTCTAAATTTGTTATAAGTTCAAATATTGGAACTTACGCTACAAGTAGCGACGGAGTTACATGGACGTCCTTTTTATACGGTTTAAAATATGCGGCAACTGTTAACTCATTAAATTTGTACCAGACTGGTAGCAACTTGTACTCATCTACAACTCCCCAAACGGCCTACACTTTGCTTACCAGTTCAGTTGTTGTTAACTCCGGGTCGAATGTTGAAAACATGGGGTACGCTGGCGGGGTATATTATTTTGTAAGGTCTGGAACTTTTATAACGTCAACAGACTTGTCTACTTTTACCAGCTTATCCGTTTCTACAACTGCGATAAACAATAACACTTACATTAACGCCGTAGGTTTGGCAACAGACGGAACAAATCTTTTGCTAAATGGTTCAACCGCATTTGCGTATGAAACAAGCGTATCAAGCTCATTGGCTAATGCTAATGTAACCTGCGGTATTGTAGAAATTTCATAAGGAATAGAAATGATTAACACAGAAAACACAACTGTAATTGATGGCGGTCCAGCAAACCCCATTGGTCAATTCTCAGGAATGACGCTAAGAGATTTCTTTGCCGCAGCCGTTGCTCAAGGTATTTATGCGTCTAACGTAAACGGCTATGAGCCAGACACGGAAGCAATTGCAGAGCGGGCTTTTGCTCAAGCAGATGCTCTTGTAAGCCTTCGCAGCGTCAACGTCATCGCGCCTTACGGCAAAGCGTTTATTGTTCCGGCAGAGCCAGTGGTTGAGGAGCCAGTGGTTGAGCAGCCGGTGGTTGAGGTGACTCGTGTCTAAACCGTTGACCGACCTAAAAGTGGTTGACAACGTGTTTGTCAAACTCCACCACTTTACCAATGTTGGTGACACGCATGAGGGTCATACCCATGCTTTTGATCACATCACATTGCTTTCTAGTGGCTCAGTAAAAATGGTGCATGACAAGGGCGAGGCCGAGTACAAAGCGCCTCACCTGATTGTTACGCCCAAAGGCATCAAGCACCAGTTCACGGCATTGGAGGCCAACACTGTATTTTGTTGCATCCACGCTATCCGCGACAAGGATGAATTGGATGGCGTTGCAAGCCCGGACATTAGCATTGACGAAGCGTGGAAATTGATGGGAACCGTGCCGCTTGTTAAAGAATGACAGTTTTAATATTTAAAGATTTTTTAGATAAAGAAACGTGCGGTCAATTAAATGACTGGGTAGATTTGGGCGTGGAAAGCAAGTGGCTTGATGTTGGCATTAGCCGAGGCTCAGGATGGTCTTACAAAGACCGACTGACAACAAGAAACTACGGCGACCGATTTGAGCACCCTTCTGCGGTGTACCAAGTGTTTGACTCGATAACGCACTTGCTTGGGTTGCATGACGTTCCCAAGAGCGTGGCTGGGGGTGGAAAGGACGGCGTTGTTGTAAGTTGCACAATGCCGGGTGGTGATGTGTACAAACACAGAGACCCAATGGAAGAAGCCCTTCATGTCTTACGGTGTAACGTAATGACAAGAGCCGCAGATGCTGGTGCTGAGTTGTTCATTGGCGGCAAGAAAATTGACATTGGCGTTGGCGACCTGCATTGTTATCTGCCTTCTGACGTTGAGCATTACGTCACCACAGCAGAAGGCAATACATCGCGAATCATGTGGATGTTTGGGTATCAAATATCAAAAGAAGACTTTTTAAAAATTAAAGGATAGAGATGGCCGATGTTCTTGAACTTGCCTCAGAGACCGACAAGCGGTTAAGCGTCCACGAAGCAATCTGTGCCCAACGTTACGAAGTTATCCAGACCCGCTTTGACGAGGGATCAAAGCGCATGAACAGGATTGAGTACCTTCTGTATGTAGTCATCTTGGCCGTCTTGCTTGGTCCCGGTGTTGCCGCTGAATTTGCCAAGAAATTCTTTGGACTGTAATTGACTGCCGGCCGTGAGATGTTTAATTCTCACGGCTTTTCTTTTTCTGCCAATAGCCGTTAGTAAAGACAAGACTGAATACCGCTGCGTCCGATGGACATGGACCGGTGATGTTTATAACCGCAAGGTAGTTTGCCTTGAATGGAAAAAGGTTGAAAGAAAATGATTGATCCAATCACCGCGCTGGCGGGCATACAGTCGGCTATCTCGTTGGTGAAGAAGGCGGCTAAGGTCGCCAACGATTTAGGCTCTTTGGCGCCAATGATCGGAAAGTTATTTGATGCAAAAAGCGTGGCCACAAAATCCATGCTTGAGGCCAAGCGTTCTAAAAATAAATCTAACATGGGGACGGCTCTCCAGATCGAGATGGCTTTGGAGCAAGCCCGTGCTTTTGAGGAGGAGCTAAAAATGCTCTTCATGCAGACGGGCAAGATAGACGTGTGGAACAAGATCAAAGCGCGTGAAGCTGAAATGAACTTAGCCGATGCCAAAGAAATTAGCGCGCTGAAAGCCGAAGAAAAGAAAGCCAAAGAAAAGGAGGAAGAGATGACCGAAATTGTTTTAGCAATAGGCGTTCTTTTCTTTGTGGCGTTCTTTGCCTTTGTCGGCGTAAACGAGCTCATAGACTTCTGTCAAAAAACAAGAAGGTGTGGCTAATGTGTTTGAAATATTTAAATGGTTTGATGTTGGCGCTGACTGGCGACTTGGAATTGATAAATTTATAAAGTGCTGCGCTGCTGCTATTGCAATCAATTGGCTGCTAGACCTGCTTTACATTTTGCCCGTCAATGATTCCAAACGAATCATCGATTTTATAGTTTCTAAAAACCCGTTGTAGGAAAGTTAAATATGGCTGAAGAATCTGCAAAAGGCGCATTGGTTGAAAAGCTGACCTTTGCTGTGCTGCCGTTGTTGTTTACCTGCGTGGTGTACCTCATGTCAGCGCTGTCCAATTTGTCGCACGAGGTCACCATCCTTAACAGCAAAATCAGTCTTGTTGTGACCAGCGACAATAAGCAAGCATCAAACACAGGCGCCGAGTTAGCTAGAGAAAAGTTGCGCCAAGACTTGGAAAAAGAAATTCAAAAGAACCGCGACGACATCATGCACAACCGCCAAAGTATTGCAGTCATTGAAACCAAAATGGAGAAAAAATAATGCTTTCACTATTCTCAACTCTTGGCGGTCTGTTGATCTCAGGCTTGCCCAAACTGCTGGAGTACTTCCAAAACAAGGCTGACCAAAAGCACGAATTGGCATTGGCTGCTGTCCAGACTGAGCGCGAGCTTCAGCTGGCCGCTGCGGGGTTTGCTGCTCAAGCCCGGGTGGAAGAGATCCGCACCGAGCAGGTAGCTTTGCAGACCCAAGCACAGATGGCCGAGGCTGAGGCCGAGATGGTGCAAGGCGCCCAAGAGCACGACAAGGCAGTGTTGGCAAAAGCGTCAACATGGGTATCTAACTATGTGGGCACCGTTCGACCCACGATAACCTACATCTTTGTGCTTGAGCTGGTGGCCATCAACACATTCTTGTGCTACTACCTGTACTCAAACCCAAACCTTATCCAGAACATGGACGACGTTCTGCGCTACACCGACATCATCTTCAGTCCTGATGAGATGGCCATGCTTGGCGGCATCATTGGATTCTGGTTCGGCTCACGCGGCTGGAGCAAGAAATGAAATTGAGCAAAGCCGGTGCCGATTTGATGCACCGCTTTGAAGGATGTAGGAGTAAACCCTACCTATGCCCGGCCAACATTTGGACGATTGGTTTTGGGCATGTGTTGTATCAAGGCCAGATCAATCTGCCCATGGTGCGCAAAGAAGGTTACACCGGGGTGATCCGCAGTGAGCACCCTTTGCAATTGGAGGACAACCGTGTTTGGACAAAAGAAGAAATCAACAAACTATTCGCTGATGACGTTGCGTCTTTTGAACGTGGTGTTTTACGACTTGTTCCCGGCTGTGCTGGGCATCAAGGTCGCTTTGACGCTTTGGTCTCTATATCCTTCAATTTTGGGTTAGGTAATCTCCAGCGCAGCACGATCCGAATGAAGGCCAACCGGGGCGACTGGGAAGGCGCGGCAGAGTCTTTTATGGTTTGGACCAAGGGCGGTGGCAAAGTACTGCCCGGGCTTGTCAAGCGCCGTGTGGCCGAAAGGGAGTTATTTTTATCTTGACCGCTCGGGTTATTAAAGTAAAATCTATGCGGGGCTCGTGCGCCCGCAAGAGGCCGCGTAATGCGGCTTTCTCATTTGTGGAGCAAATATGGCTATAGCAAACAATCCATTCGATCTAAACACCAACACGGGGTCTGGCCTGCTTACCGCAGCCACCAAGGCTATGTCGGCGCCGCAGGCGACCGGGTATAACGCAGCAACGGCTGGCGCTTCGGGTTACGACGCCTCGAATGCGGTGGGTGGGGGCTACACCGCAGACAAGGCGGCCCTAACTAAATTGAATCCTGAAACCAATCAAACCGTTCAGGGTCAGTTAACTGGAATTCTTGCAGCCAACTCACCCCTGCTTCAGCAAGCCCGCGCAGCTTCTCTGGCCCAGATGAACCAACGCGGTTTGACCAATTCAAGCATGGCCATAGGCGCCGGCCAAGACGCCGTAATTAAAGCAGCGTTGCCAATTGCATCGCAGGACGCTACGACTTTTGCTAACGCTGGCCAGCTCAACACTAACTTGGCCAACCAGAACGCGCAATTTAACACCGGCCAAACAAACACCGGTTATCAATTTACCGAAGCCGCTAAGAATCAAGCAGCTTTGGCCAATGCAGGCGCGCAGAACCAAGCGTCTCAATTTACTGCTGGTGCCCAGAATCAAGCGGCCTTGACCAACGCGGCCAATCAAAATCAGGCCGCTCAGTTTACTGCCGGCTTGCAGACCGATGTGTCTAAGCAATACTCCACAGCTTTGAACAGCACTGTTCAAAACATGATGGATCAGTCGATGAAAATTGCTTTGACTAATGCAGACTCGCAGACCAAGATTGAGTTGCAAAACATTGACGCTACGACCCGTAAAGACTTGGCTGCAACTGAGGCTAGGTACAAGAACCAAATGCAAGCGTCACAAAGCGCAAACGATATTTTCCAGCAAGTGTCTAAAAACATTGCGGATCTTATGGCCAACCCTGACTTGGATACTGCCAACGTAACTGCGGCGGTCAACGATCAGAAAAAATATTTGACGAACGCGTTATCAATTCTTAGTGCAACTTCCGGCATCCCGGGTCTTAAAGATCTAGTGACCTTTGCATGACACGCGAAGCTCTTCTCGAACCGATCATCTCTTCGATTCGTAAGGGCACTGCGCTGTCGCGTTATCAGATCCTTGAGTACTTTGCTGATTGGGAAATCATCCCGTTTGATTTTGAAGGACGCCATGTTTGCACGATGGTGGCTAAGGGAACCGAGGTGCACTTTGCGCTTGTTCCTGAGTGGCGGCCCAAGGGCAGCATGCGTGGGTCAATTAGGTCTTTCCTCAAACCAGTGTTTGAAAGACATGGCTTTTTAACTACGCGCGTAGCGCACGGGCACGCGGATCAAAAAATGTTTGTAACACGACTTGGGTTTAAACCCACTTGGAAAGACGGGAACGTTGAGTACTACCTGCTTGGCAGCCTACCATTTGAGAGGACATTATGATTAAGAAATTTTATCTGACCCGGACGCAAACTCGGGCAATGGCGGCTGACCATCCTATTGGTGACCCCACCGGCGGCGCAGCTTACGGCGAGAAGAACGATCCGGTTAGCGCGATTATTGCAATCGGGTCAATGGGAGCCACTTACGCGGCTGCCGGCTACACCTTTGCCGCAATGACGGTGTTGCAAGGTATCACCTTTGCTGGCGCTGCTTTGAGTTTGGTAGGCAACATAACCGGCAACAAAACGCTAATGAAGATCGGCATGGTCGCCGGTATTGCCGGCGGTATTGGTTCTTTGGCTGAAAGTGCGGGCTTGTTTGGGCCTGAAGGGTCTGGCACCCTTGGCGAGACCTTTGGCATAGGCGCTGAGACTAATACTGGTAATTTAGTTCAGACTCCGACCGCCGGCGGTCCTGCCGCCCCCGGCTCGGCTGAATACCTGAACCTTGAAAGCGGGAACGCTGTCGCGGACGTTACTGCGGCCCAACCCAATGCTGTGCAGGCACCTAGCGTTAACGCCCCCGGCAACTTAACGCCTATAAATGCGGGCCCTGCTCCCGGCTCGGCTGCTTATTTAAATCTTGAAAGCGGAATGACCCCGCCTCCTTTCGACCCCAAGGCCGTTTCAACCAATACCTTTGGCGCTGGATCCGGCCCGGGTGGACCTCTCAGCCTTAAAACGCCAGCCCCCGGGTTTGCGGAATCTATGAAAGCCGGCAACTACTTGGACGCTGTTAGCGCTGTAGGCTCAGGCGCCATGGACATGGTGAAGGGCAATCCATACGGCGCTTACGTTGCAGCTCAAGCAGTCGGCGGTGTAGCTGATTGGCTAAGCGGCAAGACCGACGCCGAGATTGCAGGGCTTAAAGCCAACACTGGTTTTGCTGACGCAAAAGCTCAAGAGATTCAATTGGCTATTGCAAAAGAAGAGCGACGCCGCCTTAACATGGCTAATCGCTATGCGTCAACAAGCCCTCAATCTAACATAGCAGTTAACCCTAACGTCGACGCACGGACACCCGGCCTAGTCGCCAGCAACATGCAAACCCGTACAGCATAAGGAGAACACCATGGCAACAGGAATGATTCAAGACGGCATGGGCCGACCCGATGGCACGGATCTTTCAACAAAAGACGTATCCGACAACATCAACATGCCACCTGAATTACAGGAGGCCTACGACCGCGTGGTCATTGCCGGTATGAAGGTGATGTACTCCAAAGAGAGTCATCGCATGATGTTAAAAGAATTGCAAAAAGAAGGCCCTATAGACCAACGTCTTGGCCAAGGCGTCGCTGGTTTAGTGTTGCTGCTTGTCAAAGAATCAAACAACACAATGCCGCCAGAGGTGATTATTCCGGCCGGTGTTAAGTTGATCACGGAAGCCGTTGACTTCATGCGAAATACTAAACTGGCCAATCCAACCAACGGTGATATTGGAAACGCTATACAAATCATGATGGCCATCATCTTAGAAAAGTTTGGCGTTGCGCCGGACAAGATGGAACAGATGTTGAACCAGTACAGCGACGAGAACATTCCGGCTGCACCGCAGCAGATGGGGGCTTGATATGGCTAGTTTTGGTGGACTAATTAGCGGCGTCTTAGGCCGCTCAGCTGAGGGCTTCGGCAAGGTAGCCGACATGGAAATGCGAAAGCAAGGCGAGCTGGATTTAAAGAAACAGCTTTTAGAAGTGGAGTCGGAAAAGCGTTTGCGTGAAGATGAGATCAAGCGCGAGCGCGATGTCACGGGTCGCCTTACTGAGGAAACCCGCGTCCAAAGCCCCACGTATTTAGCCGCGCAAGCTAAGGCAGATGCCGATAAATTTAAGGCGTTGGTAGCGGCGGGTGTGCCAGAAGCCGAAGCTCAGGCAACGGTTGCAAAAGGCACAGCCGCAGCTAAAGCTAGAGAAACTCTGGCTCCTATTAACGCCAAAGCCGATACAACCGAGTACACCGCCAAGAAACCTTTGGATATAACCAAAGCAGCGGATGCCGTTATCGCCAAAATTGCAGAAACAAAATCTCTTTCAGAGAGCGATGACTTTATCAAAGGCGAAACCAAAATAAACCTAGCCAAAGGCGCCGCTGGTATCAAGGCCGCCGAGATCCGCGCAGACTCAATCAAAGACCGGCCATCCGGTGGCGGCAGCAGCGCGGTCAAAGTGCGCAGCACCTACACCAACGATCAAGGTGAAAAAGTTGCGGTGTTGTCTGACGGCAGCACCAAGGTTCTTGGCAAGGCAGCAGACTACGACAAGACCTTGTCAAACTTAGTTACCAAGATGGCCAAGGATGATTACAAGTTTGCCAAGCTGCCGGAAGCTGAAAAACGCAAGCAAGCTGAAGAGCGCTTGCGCGGTCAGCTTGTTCCGCCTAGCAGCGGCAAAGATCTAACTGGTCTTAACGATCCTAAATATCTCCGCCAGCAGCGCGACGCAACCGCAGACTAAGGACCCTCATGGCATTTGATGTTAAAGGTGCTTTAAAGGACGGATATAGCCCGGCCGAGATAGCTGACCACCTTGCCAGCAAATCCAACTTCGACGTTGCTGCTGCCCGCAAGGACGGCTATACCGACGCCGAAATTCTGGACCATCTGTCGAGCCGGGTTGATGCCCCCAAAGCTGCGCCAGTAGAGGCGGCCCCTACGCCTGCGGCGGCCCCGACACCTGCGCCCGCGCCTGTTAAACCAAAAGAGCCGCCGGGCATGCTGTCGCGCGCGGCAGACGCCATCAAGGGTACAGTCAATTCGATCGTTCCCGCCTTAGTTGAAAAAGTCACGCCCTACAAAAGCGTGTTGGAGACAGCCCCCGCGTTAACGGCACAAGAACAACAAGCCGAAATCGACAAGCGCCTGAGCTACGGCGCCGGACCTATCAGCAAAGCAACCGTGGCCAAAGCCGACGAGATGCGCACAGGGCGCGCACCGGTTGAGCAAGGTCCAGCGCTTACTGTTGCCAAAGCTCGCGAAGCCGAAGGCGCCGAAACTTTTGACCAATTGGTTCAACGCACTAAGCGCGACCAAGTGTCAGAGCAAGAACTTGATACCTTCCGCCGTCAACGCTTTGCCGAAGACAACCCCTTGTTTGCCAGCGCTGCTGCCGGTTCAGCAGGTTTGATCAGCGGCACCTTAAACATTCCAAGCGTAGCGGCTGATTTTATTAACCAATCTTTTGTCAATCCGGCTTTGCAACTTGCTGGTTTAAAACCTTTGGCCAAAGTGCCAACCGCGTTTGGTACTGAGTATTTAGCAAAGACCGCTCAAGATTACATGCCTAAGATTGGCACGCGCAGCATGGAAGGCGCGTGGAAAAACGAAGAGTTTGGCCCGTGGCTTATGTCCAAGCTGGCGGCCAACTCCCCTCAAATGGCTACGCAACTTGCCGCAGCTTTTGTGCCTCCGCTTCGCGCAGTCTTGCTGGGCGGCATGGGGGGCACAGCCGCTGGCCAAAGCTACGCGCAGGGCGATGATTCCCGCGTGGCCATAGCCAAGGGCGCAATTGAAATTGGCACAGAAATGTTGCCGTTAAAAGTCTTTGACAAATTAGGCGACACGTTTAAAGGCATGTCGCTTGTCAAGCAAAACACCATCATGGCAATTGCTGGACAGAGACTGGCACAGTCAGGTGCAGCCATCACGGCCAACGGTATCACCAATGCCATCGAAGAAACCGCCGCTCAGTTTGGCGGCAACGTGCTTGACAAGTTTTTCCAAGGCAAAGACATTGAGCTAAGCAAGGGCCTTGGTGAGGCCGCTGTGATTGGCGCGGCCACTGGCACCGCCATGTCGGCGCCGCAAGTTGCCGGCATTGCTACGGGCGCGTACGACCCCAACGCGCAAATTGCCCGGGCCATTAACCAGAACATTGCCGGCACACAGTTCACAGGCATTGACCAAACTGCCCGCGATCTATTAAGCCCCCAGACCTACGACGCCCGGCTGATCAGCCCGCTGCAAACGTCGGACCCATCACGCGTTTTGCAATCGACTTCGGTCGACGACGCGGTTGCATCGGCAAATGAATTAGCCGGATCGCTGGAGATTACGCCCAAGCCAATTGCGCCTGTTGCAATTGAACCCCCGCCGTTGCCGGCCGTAGATACCCTTGGCCGGATCGAGCCAACGTTTGATCCCAACGAGCCGTTGCCTGCCCTTGACACAATGCAGGCCCTAACGTTGCCCGAACCAAGCGTTGCTACAGAACAACAGTTTGGTTTGGACAAGTTGCGTTTGACTGCGCCCCGCCCACAAAAGATTCAAGGTGTTGCGGTTTCGCAACTGTCCAATGACCAGCTTCAGGCCATCACTACTGACGAGACCGTCCCTGCAATTACCCGCAGAGGCGCGTCAGTTGAGCTCACAGCGCGTCAAGCGGAAGCGGCTGGTACTACCCCAGCCACTGGACTTACAAACGTCCCTGCCGTACTATCAGCCGATGCAGCAACCCAAACCATCACCGCCGACAAAACCCTTACCCTCCCAGAATCGGAAGTGTCTGGTGCCGCAATTGCGCCAGTGGGAGGAGAGTCTGCCGCAGCAGGAGCGAGAGCAACTGCACAAGATGCTATCGACCGGTGGGCTACTTCCAACGGTGTAGAAAGCCCAGCGGTTTTCAATGCGGCTCCAGCAAATCTGGACAGCGCAGTTAACGAAATTGCTCAGGCGCTGAACAGCCAGTTTGGTTCTAGGGTTTACGCTTATAACGACGACCGAGCCAACGCTATAAACGGCGTGGCCATTGGCGGCGCGGCCTTTATCAACACGGCCAACGTTGACACCAACGTTGCGCGCACGGGCCTACACGAATTCCATCACACGGTCGAACAGCTTGCAAAGCTGGAAACCAGTCAAGGCTTGACCAACACGCCGGCTCAGCAATACGTGGCCAGCATGGACAGCATCTTTGACGAGATGACCGATGCGGGTAAGCGCGCGTACCTTGAAAACTTCCTGATCAAGGAAGAGCTGGACGCAATTGCCGATCCTGTTGCACGGGAACAACGCCTGCAAGAAGCAATGGCCGGCAAGACTACTCGGTCTGAAATGACCGCTGACTTCCTAGGCAACCGGGCCACAGACAAAAAGTTCTGGCAGGACGTGGCGGCTGCTGACCCACAAGGCTTTAAGGGTTTTGTCGACAAATGGATTAAGATCATTGACAATTTGATTGACACGCTCAAGGGCACGTCAACTCAAGGCAGAAAAGAATCTGCCAAAGTCGACACCTACCTGCGTGATTTAAACAAGGCAAAGGCAATAGCCCGCGACGCACTCGTCGCGTATAACAAAGGAGCCAAAGAT
>Ga0181346_1000651_pt1 | contig 15231 bp, 27 predicted proteins | sample Su13VDMM15DN_FD_130100 | JGI IMG/M metagenome (GOLD analysis project Ga0181346, IMG submission 130100) | Freshwater viral communities from Lake Michigan, USA - Su13.VD.MM15.D.N | ecosystem: Environmental > Aquatic > Freshwater > Lake | place: USA: Michigan | collected 2013-07-15 | reverse complement strand
TAGCTACACGAGGATTACATTTTTCTAAAACTTTTTCCATATCAATGGTTGTAGTTTCTTGTGTCTTTTCTGTACGCTTTCTAGCAAAATCTACAGCATCGCCTTTAGTATCAAATGAATTAAGTTTATTACCGTTGTGATTGTACACTACATATTTAAGTACCCATTTCTTCGTACCAGGTGTAACTATGTGCTCCACTTGTGACTTAGTCTTGTTCTTATTATCAATAGATTTTACAACACATATAGCTGAACAATCACGTTTATTCATAGCATGACTATCAAATCTGTCACGTATGTAAGCAGATACATCATTAAACTTACTTTTACCATACATTTCTGTTTCATCTCTAAATCCATGTGTAGTACTAATTGTACCATTGTAGCCATCTTGACTACCATATTCACGTTCAGCTATTTCACAAATTCTTTTATATGCTTCTTCTACTGTTTTACCAGTGCTTCTTTCTTTAAATTGACATGCTCCCATAATTTTGTTTTTTAATCTTTTATACGTAAACCAAATTGTAAATCAAACCAATTGAATGTACTCTCAGCTCTTGATTTATTACATTTAAACACTTTTTTAATTAGTGGTAATGCATAAGCTTTGAACAATTCATGTTGTTCTGTTGTCATGGTCCATTTGTCATACCATTCTTTTGTCATATGTGCTTCTTGCATAGACTTATCTATCATACCTAATTGATAATCAACTAGATAATCGGCTATTGTCTCTCGATTTACTTTCATAATAATTTTATTTCTTTTTTAACATTCATCCAATAGTTAAGAATATGTGCTGGGCACCAATGAGTTATCTGTTCTATTATTTCATTAACTGCTATTAGGGCACAACTTTGTGCATCTCTATAGCCATATGGTTGATGATTAGATTTAAAAAACTTATTTATTAGCTCTTCAGCTTTTTCTTCAGTTGTTGGATATGTTTCCATTTTAAATTTTATCTTTACCATTAGAATGTATCTATAAGTTTAATAATTTCATCATAGTCATAAATATCTTCTTCTTGGTGTGCTTTCATTAATAGCTTTGCAGCTATTTTAGCACATTTTTTACCTGTGTCTATACCTGTATATGGATCTTGTCCTACAATTGGTAGGAATTCCAATACTAATTCTGCTGCTTTGTGTTTGTTGTCCATTAGAATAATGTTGTTTGATTAGGGTTAACAATAATTTTTCTCTTTCTTCCTGCAAATTGAATCTTTTCAATTATGCGTTCTGCTTTCTCTATATAATAAGAATGGTTAATGTTATCTAGTGGGTGATCTATATTAAGATGATTACACACTTTCATTACCCATTCACCAGCTTCCACCTGGCTAACATCAGCAGCATTGGTTGTACATTCAGGGTTTTTCACCTTTAACAGTTTCTCTCCTACACCACTCACATAATATCTGATGAGTTTATTGTAGACTGTTCTGTTTTCTTTCGAGTGTCCTTCGTAGTGAAAGTCTTTACTAGCTTTTTGACGTAAACAAAAATCATAAATGTTTGTATGATTACAAATGGTATCAGCCACAGGCACATCATTAGTATAGTAATGCTCCAATGCAATAGGTACAATCCTAGCACTCTTATTTTTGTGTAACTCAAAGTCAGTAAGGAAATCTCCTTTTTTCTTAATTTCTCCATTGGTTTTAATTGCTAAATAGTCATTTACTGTTGAAAATATAATCTTCTGATAATCAGTGCGTTCAAGCTCATAAGTGGTTAATTCCATCCACCATTTATTAATCTCATGCATCTTATCCATTAGATCGTTTGTTACCATAATGGTTACACCATCTGTGTTAGCTGATATAACATGTATATCATTTAACTCATAGGCTTCTATTAACATCATAAGACTCAATTCACCTGTAATAGTGGTGAACATTGTTAGTTGTCTATCATATATCCAATTCTGCATATCAGAACTCTTACCATATACACTGTTGACAGCAAGCTTTAATGCACCAACAATACCTGCTATTTTCTTATCATTTTTAGCTAATGGCTTGAGTTCTAGTCTCTTGTCAAACATTTGTTTATAGCCTCGTAAGAACTCTTTACCCAAGTGTTGAGGGTATCTACCATTATTAATAATGATAGCAGGATAATAGCTAGATACATCCCAATCAAGAATTTTAGTTTTATCATCAGCTTCAAATACTTTAGGTTTATTTTCTGTATGTAGGCCACCCTTCATAAATGAATAGGTGTTACCATGGAATTCAATGGATTCTTTAAAATCGTCCTGTAATCCAAGCACAGTCTTTTTCATTTTCTTTAAGAATTCTTTAAGCTTTGGTGTTTGGAACACTACATAACCAGCAATACACTTTTTTAATTCTATTTCTTTACGAAAATATCCTTTTTTAGGTAGTTCATTATAGTGTATATGTTTCTCCTGACAATAGTATTTCTTAATCATCTCATCACCAATTTTACTATCTGAATAGTTTAAACAGGGTATACCAAACTCTTCGTATATATCTTCTCTTAATTCTATTTGATTTTTACCCTTATATAATGGGTGTTCTGTTTGACCAATGGTTATTTTATAGAATTCATATGTAGCCATAACATCATTAATACAATAGTTGATGGTGATTTGTACATCTTCTTTCGACATGTCAATCTTTTCATGGTGAATAGGCATCTCTTCAATGTTCTCCAAATCCATCTCAAACTCTAGTCTTTTCAAAGAGACCATTCTATTCTTATTATCATAATGATTAATCTTGAATAGGTCTAATTGTTTTAATGATAACCATTCTTCTTTATATTCAGGGAATACATCATAATTAGAATCATGAATAGTGTCTGCAGCTTTCTGTGCTATTTTAGCACATATATCTAGTCCACTCAAATTGTGCCAATTCTCATAGTTTCTAATAATGTGTTCAACCACCTGACTATCAAAGCGTAAGTTGTTGTATCCCACCCAATAATGCTCATCGTGTTCTTCAATGAACTTTATGAATGCATCTAATTGATTGGTCCACCTGCTCACCTGGAATTCATATGTTACATCGCTCTCTGGATTGTATATAACAACAAGGAACAGCTCTTTTAGTGTTTCTATGTCATAGATGAGTACATTCATTATTTATATGTTTTAATGTATTCTTTAATACACCATTTAATCATGTCCCATATGTAATACCTCTGTTTTGATTTGGAAAGCTTATGTAAGCTCTCATAATAACTAAAATATTCATTCATAATGTGTAATTTAATGCACTAAATTAGATATTTATTTCTTTTTTACTGCTTTTACAGGTGTTTTAGGCACTTTATTGCTCTTTTTAGAACTATGTTTCTCTTTTGCGTCAAGAACTGTAATAAATGCAGCACTCAATACCTTAAATAATTGTTTATCTTTTTCTAATACACTTGCAAATGCAGCACCAATTGCTAAACCATTGTCTGTGTTATCATGATAAACTATATCTACAGTGTTACCATCTATACTCATAAAGAAATACCCATTTAAATCTTTTATATTTGGAACTTTAATCTTTACCATATTGTTTTGTTTTAATTATCTAATTCACTATTTAATGCTATTTGCACAATTGAATTTGCGTGGGTAATAGTCTCATTTTCATCACAGCTATTACCAATTAATAGACACACATATTCTTCTAATATTGAATATGCTTCTAATACTGATTGTAATGTATTATCAGATTGTCCAATCTTTGCTCTTAACTCTATATTTTCTTCTTTTACTCTAGTGAGCTGTTCTCTCAATACATCTATTTCTGCCTCTAGTATTGTAGTTTGTCTTAATTCGTAACTCATTTCTTTTTGCGTTTAATGTTACCATCACTATCCATATATGGAGCCCTATGAAATTCATAGAGCATCCATATCCAGACAATAACTATAACAAAGATAATTAAATAAATCATCGTACTCTAATTAATTTTTGTTTAGCATTTGTATAATCCTCTGAAGGTGTATACAAATATCTACCATTTTTAATCTCTAATCTTTTTGAGACTGTGTGTTCTTTAGCCTTAATAAATATCCTGTCAATAAATGTGTTTACAGCCTGATCTAATGATTCAGCTGTATATGTAAGAATGTTCTGTTTTGAATGCATTCTTGTGGAATAGATGAGTGTTGCCATTTGTGTGTTTTATTTGGTTACCAATATAATCTTAGATGATTGTTGTACATTACAGCTCTACAAGTTTTAAAATCAAATGAGAATCCAGCTGGTAATGCCATTCTGTTCTCTCTTTTTAATTTACCCCCTGTTTTGCGTAATGTAAGTATTTTACAATAAAGCCCTGCTTCAGGTCTTTTCCATTGTTTAGATAGTCTTTTAGCAATTGCTATACCCTTTTGGTTAGTAGCTGCTAATCTTTTTAATTCATTGTTTTGTTCTTCTGTGTAGAAGAATGATGATGTTCTTGCCATTTTATTTAATTTTTGCAACACAACACATGTTAGATGTATCGTGATAGTTAACAAATATATATCTACTGCCATTATCTGTATCATAATATGTATGATTAAATGGATGAGTTGATTGTAATGATGATATAATCTTCTCTTTACGAGCTTTAAAGAATGTCTTTACAGTCTCAACATCTTTTATCCTTCTAGAGAATGTCATAATGAAATTATCTTTAAATTTCTTTATATGTTCTGTCATATAACGAGCTGTTACACAATAATCAAAATCATACACTGTATTTAGTCTACCAGGTTCAGCATCTAATATATTACCAAACCTCATTCTAACAGGATAATTGATGTTCATCAACTGATGTATTGCTACTTCATATGTGTTCTCCCATATTTCTATGTCTTTATAACCTTTTGATTTACACCATTTTATGTATTCATTGATGTTAGGACCAGCTAGTCCTACAATAGCACTATATTTAAAGAAAGAGAATAAAAACTCTCTAACCATGTGCTTATTTACTGCATCCATGTATGTATGTTTAGGAACATTTGCCATTTGTTTTTGTTTTATATGTGAAAAATAAAAAAAGCCCCCCATAATTAAATGAGGAGCTTTAACACACAAATCTACCAACTAACCAATATGTATAATCTTTTTATCATATGTTAAGCTAACATTATATTGTTTGCACCACTCTTGAAATGTTAATTTTTCAGATGGTGTAACTGTAGATTTAAGCTTAACTGTAATTTTAGGTCTTTCTTTCTGTTCTTTATTATTTTTGTAGAACAGGTCTAATACATTTTTCATATGTTCTATATTTTCGTTACTAATATTATTTTCTTCTGTCATAATCCTCTAGTTTATTTTTACTAAATTCATATCTTATTTCATCCTGAACCAATGTTGCTTGATGAGCAATTGTTTCATTGTCATCATCTTCCCAATCACAGTGATCTCTGCATTCAGGACATATATCAAGTTCTGTCATTGTGGTGTGTGCTCCACAGCATTTTGAGTAAGGCATATTTTGTTTTTAAATTGTTAGCTTATTCAGATCCACCTATTTCCCAATATTCATCCTCATCATCATCCCATTCATCTTCTTCTTCATCATCTTCAGGCATGTCATCAGCTGTTCTAATAATAACTTTACCATCTATTAGAATAGCTACCATGTCTTCTGTATCATCACTTTCTGTGTCTTCCACCTCAATACACATTTCACCATCATATTCTTCTAATATGAGGTTAAAATCTTTAATATCTATTGTGTGAGCACCACCTTCATCATCATTCATAAACCAACCTATATGTTCAGGCTGTACTAATACAGTCTCTTTATCATCTGAATTTTGGTTTTGAGCTATTATATAGGGCTCAACAGGAAATCCATTTTCATTTATATATGACTCTTTATCTCTTGGTATATACACTAATGTGTGTAATTGTAAATATTCATACACCTTACCATACACTGTGTCTGTTTGTTTGCTTATAAACAACATGTCTTGTTCTAATTTTAGAGGCACATAGTTCTTAAACACTAGCTTTGCTAATATATACATATTATATGTTTTTAGAATGTGTTGTAAAAATAGAGCCCTGCTAGGGGAAGCAGAGCCCTATATAATCAATAACCCAATAATAACAATCTTGATATATCAGCCTCAACAAAGACTGATCCTTTTAATACTGTCATGTGATAAACAAGATGGCTATAATATTTAGCCCATAGTTGTTTAAACTCATAAAATTCCTTTGGTGTTAGTTCAATAGTCTTCATGTTTTTGCTATATTAATGTGTGATTAAACTTTAAGGATTGACATGTCATCTATCTCACCTGAACTCACAGCGTACATAATAGCTGTAATGATGCAATAGAAGAACATAACAACTATCCATACTTCTGATGTAACAGCAATATGATAGTTATATATAAGACCTGTAATTAGCAAAATGAATGCTAAAAGAATGTGAGGTATGCTCCATAGGAACATAATGTTGATTAAATGTTTAATAATCTTCATAACTAATTGATTTTGTGTGTTTTATTTAATATATTTTCCAATTACAATGAGCAATGCACTGAACACCAGTGATCCTAACCAAGTGAAGACAAGTGCTTTTTCCCAAACATATGGATGGCAATCGTTTTCAAAAGATGGTTCAGCCATTAATAATAGCACGAATGGTATCATTAATAAAATGAATAATACCCATCCTGTTAATTCAATTTTGTTAAATTCTTCTTCTTTTTTTTTCATAAATGTGTGTTAAATGATTGATTAATAATGTGTTATAATATGTCTCCGACATGTATGTCGTGAACATAAGAGCAAATATATATCGCCTTTGGTACGCTAAAGGCTAATGACAGAGATATATATTATTTAGTTATATAAGGTGAGTTTCTCTTTAGTTTATCACCATTAGATTTACCAGCTTTAATCCTTCTAGCTAGTCTAGACTCTCCTGATGACCATTCCATAACAAACTCTCTACTATTCTTCATCTTAGGTGGTGTAGATTTGTGTTGAGCTGCGTTTCTTTCTAATTTATTCATAGTTGATTGGTTTTAAAGCGAATATAAAGCCTAATGTTGCCTTGGCTGTATATTCTTATGTATGTCATAGTGCAACAAATCCCTCTGTACTCAAATGTATAATACCTGTATGCTTAATAACAAAACCCTATAAGAGCATTTAACTCTTGGTATTACTACATCTGTCTATCCTTGGGAAATAGAAATGGTACATTATGTAGTCCTAATATACATTATAATGATAGAGGTATCAAAGTTCCAAACAAACCCATCAACCTTATACCATATATTATTGAATATAACAAGATCATCCTTATAAGGAATATATTGAACATCATTTAATGTATATGTAAACTTTCTATCATTATAGCATCTTACATCTATTGTCATAATATGTTAGTTAATGCTATATATATTCTATTACAAATGCTATTTAGCTGTTATCAAAATGTGTGTTTAAATCCATGAGAGGCTCTACATCTTCTCACTAACATACAGAGAATCAATGAGTTATATCGTTTAAAAGAGCCCAACCCCTAACAATGGAACATTATTCCCACCCCATATATAGGTAAACAAGAGAACAAGCTTGTTAGCTCATTCTCTTGTTGATAGCAACATTACATTGCTATTAGTTCTTCAGGCAAGAACTCTTCAGTTCTATCATAAGACACAACATTGATGTCTTTCATTGCAATAGTCTGCAATGCACCTGTTGAAGGCATTGATACAAAACTTACACCGTTCTCATTCTCTAACAATGACAAACCTGCAATCTCGTGGATTGTGATTCTGTTAGCACGAATCTCTGCACTCACTTGTGCAGAACAAGAAACAACACCTGTAACACCATTGCTATCTTTCAATAACAGTGCAACACGCTTGTTTGGGTCTTTCAAGTTCTTTCTAATGAAAGTTATCGAACCTTTTGGTCCAATAATTTCAGCAATAGTACCGTTGTCTGTTAACTCAACAGATTGTCTTGTGTAGGCAGTTAATTTGAATGCCATAGTTTTTTCGTTTTAAATTACAAAATGTGTTACCTTAAGCAAGGAGGGGTATCCCAACTTACTCAACACTAGGAGGGGTTTCAATGGGAAGTACCCTCCCCTCCCATACATACAAAAGGGGGGGCTATATAAAATTTTTGGTCTAGGCACAGGATAGTTCCACAAGGAACCTTTTTGCATGAATTTTTCCAAAAGTTTCATGCACACACTTCCTGGTTTGGCTGTGTTTCACTTCTTGATTTGGCAAGTTATAGCTTGACTATATTCTGCCAAAAGTCAATCTATAGCTTTACATAATGTGTCTTATAAGGGACAAGCTCAGATTAACAATGTTGCTTTTATAACACATTATGATATGTCTTTACATATAATGATGGAATTAGTTTACATATTATATGCTTCATCATATAGGACTAATATTATAATCTCCTGTTGTATCAAAACTAGAAAATCCTGCAAGTTTTGATAATAGGCAAAAATAAATTTGGTGGTTTCAAAAGAACCATTGTATCTTTGGGGGGGAATAAGGGGGGGCCCTATAAACCCATTAACATTTAAAAACTCTTATGTATATGATTACAACAATATTATTAATGCTTGTGTTATTGGTGATTATGGCTATAGGTGTAGGAATCTATATGGCTGATGAAATAGAATATGGAATAGAGCTCTCTACATTCAAATGGTCAAGTTTTGAACTAGGTGTAACTAATAGAAACTACACATGGGATGGTGGAGATGAGGAACAGGAGCTTAGGATAGGGCTGTTCTTTATTACGTTCTTTATATCATTTTTTAGAAATAGTGCATAATATAGCATTCACTCATAGACATAATTAGATTAGTTATTTGTGGGTCAATAGATTATACATACCTTTGCTTTAATTATATATGGAAAACAATAAGAAAATAGTAGTTCAAAAGCTAAAGAAGCCTGTGTCAGACAACTATGCCTGTGCAGAGAAGTATTATAGCTTATTGTCTTCATTGAATGATTTAAAGCTTACGACAAGGGAGATACAGTTGATTGCCTTCACAGCCATTAAGGGGAACATCTCCTATGCCAACATCAGGGAGGAGTTTTGTGCTAAATACAGTTCTTCAGGGCCAACAATCAATAATTTGATTTCTAAGCTGAAGCGTATGAAGATTTTCATAAAGGATGGCAGTAAGATAAAGATTAATCCTATTATATCCTTGGCATTTGATAATGATGTAGTGTTACAAATAACTATAACCCATGGATAGTAAGCCTGCAGCAATGAATATTAAGGATTATTTGATTAGGCTGTTGGCTGTTAAAATCCTGACAAGTGAAAAGACAATAGATGCTGTCATCACTCACCAATTCCAATCTGCCAACGAAGCCCTTGATTTAAACAATAGTGTAGAGATTTCTGGATTTGGGAAATTCTTCTTTAATAATAAGAAGGCGATTAAGAGACTGGGAGCTCTCAATGCCAAGAAGCAGGAAGTGGAGAAAATCTCTATAAATGAGACATTGACAGAGCAGAAGAGAAACGCAGCTAGAGTTACATTAGCACAGACAATCACTAGAATAGGAATGTTAAAAGCTAGAATTACACATGAAGATTAACTTTTCACAGATGTATGAGGGCTGGAAGAACAACCTGTTTCCAGCAAATGACATGAAGACAGCCATTAAGGATATGCATAGGGAAAGAATGGTGATATGTGAGCAGTGTGAATGGATTTCTACAAAGCATAAAACAATAAGGCCAGATGTACATTGTACAGATTGTGGCTGTACACTATCTGCCAAAACTAGATGTCTGTCATGTGAATGTCCCTTAAAGAAATGGGGAGCTTACATTAAGACACAAGAAGAAGAACAAATCTTTTTAAAAAATATATATGGAAAATAAAGAAGTTTGTATTAAAAAGATTCCTTTAGATAACTTCATAAATGTACTTATGGAGCTATATAACAAAGGACTAGATTATGTTGATATCCAAGGAGTTACAGATGATAGTCAAGATAGGCTTGCTATATCATTTACAAATGAATATATGACTCCAGAAGGAATACAAAACTTCATGGGTTCTTCTCATGTAGAGGAGATGGACATGAAACTAACAGATGAGGATTTAAACCGATTATTATGAGTAAAAATTATTATAACCAAATAATTCATATTCTCCAAGAACTACATAAAGGATTTCCTACATATAATATGGGAAGGCATTTATCTACAGCTCTTGATGAATATGGGTGTAATATTTGGGGGATGACAGATAAAGAGATGGAATATGTTTTATATAAATATAAGTCTCAATTAGAGATGGATGTTCCACACACAGATGATGACAATGAGATAGATAGGATTATAAAAGATGGGATGGATCTTGATAATATTTTAAAAGAGGAGGAAGAAGATGGCAATTACTAAAAAAGCATTACTTATAGAATATGAGTTGGAGTTTTTAGAAACAAAACTTCAAGAACTAAAGGAATACATACAACAAAATCCTTTCAGTTCTTTAGCTGATAGAATGGCTTGGAAAGAAACAAAGGGAGGAGGAGCTATTCCTATATGTATAGCTAATAAGGAAGCACAGAGAAAAGACCTTACACAAGCTTTGAAGGATTATGCAGAAATTTTACGTACAGTGGATGCTATGAGAGAAAAGGAAGAAAGTAAAATAGAGGTGAGAGGGAAAGGAGAACTAAGCACAATGGCTGAGGATTTCCTTAAAAACAGAAAATGAATCTACAGAGTATAGACTATAAAGACTGGTTTATAAATCAGAAGCGTATTCCTGACAAAACTAGTGAGGAATTTAAAGGGTTTTTTGATTTTCACAAAGAATTATGTTTGAATGGCTGTATGATGGGGGGTGTTTACATAAACCCATTTTTATATTGGCATTTAAATATGTGGCATACAGAGGTGGATGTTATTGATGATCGTGGAAGAATCTCTCAGAAATATGCCAATCCCTTTCTTAGAGATAATGAGTGGGTGATTACCAATGAGATAGATAGGGCCCAAATAGAAAAGAAGGGACTACTAATTCTTGGTATTAGACGTTTAGCTAAGTCTGTCATAGAGGCATCTTATGTATCTTGGGGTGCAACATTTGATGAAAACTCACAAAATATCATCTCTGGACTGAATGCTCCAGATATAAAACTAATTACAGATAAGATAGATAAAGGACTCAACTTTTTACCAGAAGCTTGGAGGTGGCAGAGGATAGAAGATAATTGGAAGAATCAAGTGACGCTAGGAATTAAAACTAGAGGAGGAGAAAGAATCCCATTCTCTTCAATTCTTATTCGTAACCTTGATGAGGGTAATAATGAAGAGGCAATTGCAGGTACTAAACCACGTAAATTAATTATAGATGAAATTGGTAAAGGTAATTTCCTTAGAGGTTTACAGGCTGCTATTCCAGGTTTCACAACTCCTTTTGGCTGGGGATGTAGCCCCATTCTCACTGGTACTGGTGGTGACATGAAGAAATTCATGGATGCAAAGAGTCTTATGTTTGATGTAGATAATTTTAATTTCCTTTCTTATAATAATGAGAAGGATACATCTAGAATGCATGGACTCTTTATTGGACATAAATATAGAATGGAAGCTAAAGAACAGTCTACGCTAGGAGCTTTCCTAAACGAACCTCTTTCCTCAGAACTATATAATGTAAGCATGTTAGTTTCTAATGAAGAGAAGGCTACAGAGATTACAGAGACAAACCTAACAAGACTTAAAAAGGCTGGAGACAGAATAGCATATTTAAAAGAGAAGATGTATTATCCACAGGAAGTGGATGACATATTCTTAAATGAGGATACAAATATATTTGATATTGAATCTGCTAAGAGACAGAAGAGCAGGTTGTTACAACAAGAACGTACAGGAGTTCCTGTTATATTGTATGCAGAAGAAACTACAATTAAACATGAATTTACAGATAAGCTCCCTATATCCAACTTCCCTTTGAAGAACAGTGATATGAAAGATGCTCCTGTTATTGTGTACGAATTCCCTATAGAAAACCCTCCTTATGGATTGTACGTAGCTGGAGTGGATCCTTACAGACAAGGTAAGTCTGCCTATAGCTCCTCCTTAGGAGCAGTTTATGTTTACAAGCGTATGCACGAACTTACAGGAGAAAAATACCAAGATATGTTTGTAGCTTCCTATGTAGCAAGACCTGATAAGAAAGAACATTGGGAGGAACAAGCTCGTTTACTAATCAAGTATTATAATGCTAGAACACTGTGTGAGAATGATGACATATCCTTTATTGAATATATGAAAGCTAAAGGAGATGGTCACTATCTAGAGAAACAACCTCAATGGCTGATGGAGATTGTTCCTAATACAACAGTTAAAAGAGAATTTGGAATTCATCGCTCAAGTCAGAAAATAATTGACTATCTTCACACATGCTTAAAGAAGTATATGGAAGAAACAATATATAAAGAGAAGGATGATGATGGAAAGATTATAAGAGAGGTGCTAGGAGTTCATAAGATATTTGATCCTGTACTTCTTGAAGAAATCATCCAATACAATGATCAAGGTAACTTTGATAGAATTATAGCAGCAGAACTAGCTATTGCTCAAGCACTTAAGATGGACCCAATCATGGGAAGAATAGGTGGAACAAGTGATCAGAGAGTAGCTTCTATGTATACTAAAAGAAAAAAGAGTAAATTATTTACAGAATCAAGAGGAGGCACATTTGGACAAGCTCCTAGAAAATATAAAAATAAATTGTTTTCATAATGGCAATTATAAGATATACAAAAGACGCAACAATTAGGTATGCCTATTTGAACATATTTCCTGACCAATTTAAAACTGATAAGGAGAAGCAAGATGAAAGTTGGATTAAAAACACAATGGACTATTTTGCTAATAAGGCATATGCTGAATATACAAAGAATAGAGACACCTTTGTTAAAAACTATGATTTGATGAAGGGAATTCTCAGAAGAGAAGACTTTTATCAAGAACCAGAGGTGAGAAGTTTTACAGATGTATTAACATCAGATCTTGCTCTTCCTGCATATGTTAAAATGTATTCCATCATCACCACTCCTGTTAATGAGTTGGTAGGTGAAATATCTAAGAGACCTGATGCTTTTCGTGTCAAGGCTTTTGATGATGATAGTAAGTCTGAAGAGCTTGAGTTTAAGACAGGTATATTACAAGAGTATGTAATCAATCAAGCTAAACAAAAGATTCAAGAGAAAGCTGCATTACAAGGAGAAGAGATTGATGATGAGCAATTACAGCAAATGACAATGGACCAGGTGAAGGATAGTATTGACAGCTATACATCTATTGCTGAAAAATGGGCAAACCATATTCTTACAGCACAGAAAGCTGAGTTCAACACCAAAGAAAAGAGTGAAGATGCTTTCAGAGATATGTTAATATCTGCTAGGGAGTTCTATCATATATATGAAGATAATTCAAAACTTGGGTTTAACATAGAAGTGGCTAATCCAAAAACTACATGGTTTTTAACAACACCAGATAGAAAATACATATCAGATCCAACAGGTAGGGTGCAAGGAGCGTATGCTGCTGGTACAGTGCAGGTGATGGAACTATCTGAAATCATTGAAGCTATTCCCGATCTTACTAAAGATGAAATAGATCATTTAAGAAGTTCATTACAGGATTATGGATTGATTAATGTACGTGAATCCAATCTTGGTAATCCTAATGCTATTCCTGGGAATGACTCCATACAATATGATACATATGATCCTCTTGTTCTACAAACTAGAATGCTCATTGAATCAGAGATGAAGGAAAACAATGATGGTCTTAGAGATTTCTTAGGGCTAACGTCTAACGTTAGTAGTTTTGGTTATAAGTATGTAGTGGTGAGAGCTTATTGGATTTCTAAGAAAAAGATAGGCAAGCTTATATATTTAGATGAGATGGGTAATGAACAATCTCTACTTGTAGATGAACATTATAAATCAGGAACAATTCCTACACAACAATCATTAGAATGGGGATGGATTAACCAATGGTATCAGGGGACAAAGATTGGTCCAGACATCTATCATATTAAACCATACAAATTATTAAACTACTGTCCTATCATTGGTCAGGTGTTTGAGGTGAAGAATACAGAAGCTAAAAGCTTAGTAGATCTTATGAAGCCTTTCCAAGTGTTATATAATGTATGTATGAACCAGCTTTACAAACTTCTTGAGAAGGAGGTGGGTAAGGTGCAACTTATGTCTATTAGACACATTCCTATTCCTAAAGATGGAGATGCACAAGATGCTCTTGACATATGGGAAATGGAAGCTCGTAATAGAGGAGTGGTATTTGTTGATGATAGTCCAGAGAATTTAAAAGCTCCTTCTAGCTTCAATCAATTCACAAGTCTAGATCTTACACGTACACAAGAGATACAATCTCGTTATACACTAGCTCAACAATTAAAGAATGAGTGTTGGGAACTAATTGGTATGTCTAGACAAAGAATGGGAAGTGTATCAGCTAGCGAGAGTGCTACAGGAACTAATGCAGCTATTACACAAAGCTATTCTCAAACAGAACCATTGTTCATAGCTCATGAATATGTGTTAGGACAGCTCTACCAGTCTATAATTGATGCATCTCTATATGTAGAGAGTCAGAAGCCACAATCTACTATTTCCTATATTACATCTCAAGGAGAATCTGCATTTGTACAAGTGAATGGTTCTGATCTTAAGTTTAGAGACTTGAAGGTGTATTTAACTAATAGACCAGAGGATCAAAAAATGTTCACTGAATTAAGAGGATTGTCCCAAGCTGTTATTCAGAATGGTGGAAGCTTGTCTGACATCATTGAATTGTATTCAACTGATTCTGTTCGTCAAATGAAAAAGGTGTTTACAAAACTTAAGAGCAGACAAGAAGAATTAGAGATTACTAAATTACAACAACAGCAACAACAATTGGATCAACAGCAACAACAAGCTGACGCTCAAATTCAAGCTGCTCAACAAGCACAACAAGAAAAAATGGCTCATGATGATTATCAAAATGAGCTGGATAGAATAAATAAGAAAGAGATTGCATTAATCGCTGCTGAATCTAAAGGAGGCTTACCAGATTTAGATGAATCTGGAGCTCCTGATGTATTGGAAATCAACAAGTTATCATTAGAGCAATCAAAAGCTAGCAGAGAATATCAAACAAAAATGGCTGACATTCAATCTAAAAATACATTAGCTTCACAAAAGC
>Ga0181346_1000650_pt1 | contig 15236 bp, 19 predicted proteins | sample Su13VDMM15DN_FD_130100 | JGI IMG/M metagenome (GOLD analysis project Ga0181346, IMG submission 130100) | Freshwater viral communities from Lake Michigan, USA - Su13.VD.MM15.D.N | ecosystem: Environmental > Aquatic > Freshwater > Lake | place: USA: Michigan | collected 2013-07-15 | reverse complement strand
TCTAATTCCGTCCAATGACGAGGGTTTAATTGCGTTTAGGAATATCTCTGAACCTTCCACATCAATCTTCATTACTGTTGGTTTGGTTGCAGTCATATATAAATCAAACTTTTCTGTTCTGTCTACCCAATCCATAATGTTAATAAAGTTCTTAACCACAAAGTTTTGTTTGAACCAGTCATATGATGGTTGACCAGGGTCAACACCATAAACCATCTTTGCACCTTTCTGTACCCAATACATTGGTGTTGGTAAGAATTCTTGATTGTTTATTCCACATCCTAAGTCTAAGATGGTCTCTCCTTCTATGGGTAAAAATCCCCAATGTTCTTCGGGGTTTTCTGTTTTGATATACCCTTTAATGTCTCTACTCATTTGTTTTTGTATATATATTTGTTTTTATTATTTCCTTACTTTCTTTGAGATACCTGCTGATACTTGATATTGGTATTCTTGTTTGTTTAGATACCTTCTTCATTGAACCTAATGTCATATACATTTCAAACAGGGATTTTCTAAACCAATCCAATTCACACCAGCTCTGTTCTAATATATCAAATAAATGTTGTTTTTCATACTCTAACTGAGTATCATCAACTAAATCATATATGTCATCTATGTTGGTATACTTACTACTTTCTTTACGTATCTTATAATAGAATGGTGACGTTTGTGAGTGCCAGTTAATTCTCATAATTGATACAATGTAGTATTTCATTTGGTCATCGGAATATTCTTGTAATACAATATTGTTCTTATTATATAATTGAATAATAACCTCGTGGAATAAATCCTGTGTTAAATCGTGGTTCTTTGTGATTTTTTTTGCAATGGCTAGAAGTTGGTAGTAGTTTGTTGTGATATATCTCTCTATCTCTTTATTCATTTATAATTTGTTTTATATCTTTTAAGACCTGACAAATCTCATAGTTCTCTTCGGTTTCATTTGATTGGATTGAACTATCTAATAAATGTTCTAATATATCCATTTTATTTAACCTTGGACTTATCTGTTCGTGAAGTACCGTTATGATTGCGTCAATAATAAGTAAACACAACTCTCTTTTTATTGTAGGGGATAAGGTCCAATAATCGGCTGGTATCTCTAACTCACCTACCTTAATTGATTTTACCTTCATATATATTTCTTTTCGGTTTATTTATTTTAGGAAAGAACGCTTTACCATCTTTAATTTCTTTCCAACCTTCTTTTATCCATATACCCGTTGGTTCATCAAACGTATAACCTAATTGTTGCATTAGATTAAATGTACATTCCTTTTGATATTTGTCAGTATATTGATTAGGTTTTAGTTTTACCAAATCACTACCACAAGATTGTTCTAAGTATTCTCTACGTTTATTATGGTCTAACTCTCTGGTGCAAGCCCTACATCTATGAGAATAGATTTTGTCTTTAGTATTGATATAAAACTTATCCTTTAATTTCCAATCTTTGCAAGTATTACACTTATGATAGTTGGGATTGTTTTCGTAATACATATCAGGGTTCTTACGTTTCAATTTAATATGATATAGACATTTTGTACATTGCTTCCTTGTTCTCACCTTCTGTTGAGTTGAATGCCAATATGTTTGGAATTGGTTTAACTCTTTATCTTCACTACAAACATTACACTTCATATATATAAATACTTTAATTTTTATCAAACGCCAGATTATAACAAAAAATCCCGCTAGGTTGTTGGAAGCAAACCTTGGCGGGATAGGGAACCATTATTAGAATAATGTATTATAATTAAATATAAGGAATTATTTTCGTAATCCCAACTCTTTTAATCTTTTATTTAAAAATTCTTCAGATTGTTTATATCTGGTGTATAGTGGTAAAATATCTGCAACTGGCAATAGTATACCAGTTACATCTAAATCTGTTCTGTTGATGATAGGACTTTCTTTTATTTCTAGTTCTACTCTCTTCTCGTATATCCATTTCAAGAAATAGGTTGGGAATTCAAATACTAGTTCACCAACATTAATTCTCCATATATGTGCTTCAGTTGTTGCAATACCACTTGGGTATTTGATGTTATCTCTTTTTGTGCAATCAAATTCTATAAACAAATTATATTTAGCATTATCACAGGATTTTAATTCAACTGTGGTTGAGAGTACTTTATTTAGTGCATTAACACTAGATTTTTCTTTCGTTGAGAATAGATTATTTTCATCTACTTTTATACCAGCTTTAGATAAATCAACATCATAGCGGTAATCATCATTCATTTCAATAGTATTCATTAGCTTCCTTTACTAATAAATACTTCTATAATTAAAAAAAGATTATATATTTTTAAAAATCAATAAAAAATTCTTCTAATACTAGTTTTGGTTTAAGATTACAATACTTCAAAATATGTTTATCTAAAACAGTACGCTGGTCTAATGGTACTTCAAATAGTTGCAATATGTAATTATTATGTTCTTCTGTTGATAAAGAATAAAATTCCTTCAACGTAAGTTCTCCAATTCTTTCTTTTATTTCTAATGTATTTTTCATTTGTTTTTATTTCATATATATAAATATATACAAAAGTATTCAATAATCAAAGTCATTATGGTATAGACACAATTAGTCCTCCTACAGATATTACTCCTGATTTAACTCACCCAATAATCTTCTTCAGACCAGTCTATGTTGAATATGTAACCCTCAACAATTGCCCCATATCTGAGTTATAATATATTGACCTTTTTTGTAGATGGTACGGTTCAATCGTTATGTTTGGATGTTATCTCAATCCTACAATCTATTCCACCACTCAGACCCCTACTCTCAAGATACGTCTTGTTTACCCTTGGGGCGAGCACTTCCTTTTTCTGTCAGAAGTCTACATTTAATAAATATCAAGTTTTTTTGGAAAATCCTGATATAGGTAAAATATACTGAAATAATTTCAATAAAAAAAATATTCAAAAGATTTTGAAATGTCAGATATTTATAGTATATTAGTAGTATAATAATAATTAATCATTTAAAAAAGGAAGCAAATGTCAGATTACAAATCAACAACACAGGACAGTATTGTCCGTCAGTCATCATTAAAATTCGTTTCGGACTACCAACGTGCTATTGGGTGTCCATTAACCATTAAGGAGATTATGGGTATCACCAACGTCATCGTTGACTATTGTCAGAATGGATGGTCCAAAGAACTTGGAGGTAGGGTAGAGAACATTGATAAATTCATCAAAGAAAAATTTCCTGAATAGTTTTTTTTATTGAAATATAATACTTATATTTGTATATAAAATATAAAATTATGGTAAAAATGGAAGAACTAATCAAGGGTGAGGTGTACACACTATTACAATGTACACGAGGTAGGGTTGAAGATATTGACAAATATCTTGACCGTAACATCAACAAAGGTAATACAGAACAAATTGAGTACTGGTCTAATCAAAAGAAGTCATTCATTGACCTCAGTATCAAATTGGAACGTATGACACATCAATGTGAAGATTAAATTACAACCCCACTTCGGTGGGGTTTTTTATTTACTTATCTTTAATAGGTACACAATTAGGTACTTCACGACCATCTACTATCTTTGTACCGATAGCTTCGTAACCTTCCCAACAAGGGTTAGGTTCAATCATTTCTTCTTTTGCTGGTACAATGTTTGCACCATTTAGTTCTAATCTGATTTTGTATAAATCTTCTAATTTCATTTCATTAATTTTTTATATTCTTCTAAACTTAGTTCTTTATTTAATACAAACATTGAATTGAAGTTGTGATAAATCCAATTCAACAACGTGTCACTATCAATACCATATACATCTTGGTCTCTTACTTCTTCAGTCATTAGACGATGAATGTAACCATCCTTACCTGTAAAATTTAATTCAACATTGTTAGGTATTGGTAGGTATGTGTGTGTTTGTTTCTTAATGTTATATCCCATTGTATCTCTTTAACTTTTTATTTTCGTTCATAAGTTCTTCAACCTTTTTTTCAAGGTCTTGTATCTTGACATTTAATTCACGTATTTCAACTCTTAAATCGTCAATCATATTCTTATATAAACCAATAGATAATTCTAAGTTCTTAAGAACTTGATTATCAGTTTCTGCGTTACTTTTTCTTTTACCGACAAAGTAACCAATCAATGTGGTTACAACTGTCATTATAATTTGTTCTATCATATTCATTTCCGTATTTGTCTTTGTTTTACTTCCGAGTTTGGTATTAATGACAATCTGAACAAGGTGGGTCATAATGGTCCATCTCACTCCACATTGGTACACTTCTACCTAATTGTTCTTTACTATAACCATAACGTGTTGTATGGTTCAAGTAGATTGGTGAGTTGTACTTAGAACCTTTATCAGGTATCATACCATCTATTGTTGAATAAGTAAGGTATGCAGGGAATAAGTTTTGTCCACGACCAGTAATCAGATAATCTTGCAATCTCATCTTATAGAAGTTTGCTCTCTGAAACTGAATACCTCTTAGATACTTCATCGTTTCTATATCCACCGCAGTTGCACTTTCCATCTCACCTTGTACAATACTTCTGTTCATAGTTCTATATTGTAATTGAGGTATCATCTCAAAGTATGCAGTTTGTATTAGGTATGGAGCAATATAATCGTTTACAAGAGTTAACTCGTCATTATTAAATGTATTACCCGTTGCACTAATTTGACCTAATAATTGGTCATAAAATTTAGAACCAAGTAATGGTTGTAGATGGATGTCTTGTGCAATACCAATCTCTGCTCTGATAGCATCTAAATCAACGTTCTTATTAACGTTGGTAAACGCTTTTAATTTGTTCTCAGATATTAATAGTTTGTTAGCCATAGTTTAATTATATGTTTTCTTCTTCATCATCTCCCAACCATACACCACAATCTTCTTCTGATAGACCATAACCGCCCATCAACATTTGTGTTGCTTGTTGTTTTGTTATTTTTCCTTTATTGTATTCACGTACAATTCTCATTAGGTTTTGATACTCACGACCTTTTAACCCTTTGATATTTTCGTTGATAATCATCTTTTCACTTTCTGCTTCAACAGATGTGACTGGTTTATCTATCACTGCAGGATTGTCTGTAACGTCACCTGTTAAGAAAATAGATAATGGTTTGATTTCAAATGATGTTGGTTTTTGGAATTTCAATGATACTAATTTGTCAAAACATCCCAATAGTTCTTTTTGATATGGTAGAATAACCATCTTTCTGAAGTACTCAGAATGGTCCACAATTTCGTTTCTTGACCCTAATTTTCCTGCGGTGGATATTCCATACAACTCACCTGAAGAAACCCTGTGAGCGGACAATATGGTACGTACAATGTCATCATAGATTGTTGAATAGTACTGGTCATTTCCTGATGTTGCAATTTGTGTAATTTCAGGAGAGAGTTCCTTGCTTTCATTGAATGATATAATAGGACGACCAGCATTGTTTACAGATGTAAACTGACTTTCCAATGCTCTCGTTACTAATCTTTGTTCTTCCTCACCAGGAATTCCATTGTTCATATTAATCCATAACGATGGTAACATACCATTCATTAAGTTGTTAGAGTGGAATTCTTTAATCTGTACATCAATATTAATTGCTGCAATTGCTCCTGAATAATCAGGTTGTGGGTAATATGAGTTTGATGGGGAATATTGTTTGTAATAATATATTTGTGATGGGTCACCATCTTCTTGATTGAATGTGTCATATTCTGTTGGTGGGAACTTTCTTATGTTACCCCAATCAGGTGAATAGTAATACTTTTCAATCTCGTCTGTATCCATATTGATTTTACCACATCTAACTCTACTAAAGTCTAAGTGATAAATCTCAGCGATATTCTTTCTATCTCTTGTCCAAATAACATTTAACGAATAACCTCCAAATAGAATTAAATCCAATGCACATTTTCTCATTACATCAGATACGTTTTCTTTATTGTTGATAAGGTTAATTGTAGCCATTGGGTTGTTTAATGATACAAGACCATCACCCATTATCTGTTCTCTTTTTGAGATTATTACAGCTTTGTGTATTGCACAATTATTATATCTTGAAATAAGATATGCTGGCATTTGGTTATTGTCACCATACAATACCCACGGGTAACGTTGAAACACTTCACTGAATACAGGAAGTAATGGTTCTTGTGTGAAATTAACCTTACCTAATTGGTATTTTTGTTTTTCTTCTTTCATATTTAATCTTGTATGTATATGTAATTTGAGTTATCCTCGTCAGGTGAAATGTATTGAATAAACTCATTTCCCTTTTCAGTTGTACCAACTAATCTACATAAACTAGTGAATACTAATGTTGTACCATTACCAAAGATTTGTAATTGGTATTGTCCCTCGTAATTTAAATCTTGACCAGCAACTTGTAAATTTAAAACAATTTCACAGTACCTGTCATTCTCAGCATACTCAGCAGGATTGTTAGTGTTAACCACGTATGATTTACTCTCCTGTGACAATGCGTGTACAAATGTTAAAGTATATGTATTAAACTCTTGTCTTGAATTATTGTTGATATTCAAGACCAGTTCGTTTTGTTGTCCTTTTTGTATTATTAGCATAGTGATACTCGTATATAATTAAATATAAATTTTTTCATTTTGAAATCTAAATAACAAAAAAAGGGGCTCAACGCCCCTCTTTATAGAATAGAGATATAGAAATTCAGTCCACAACAGACCTACTTTTTCCTAATTCAATTAGTCATTGAAACCACCCGCAGTAAAGATAGAAGATAAAACTCCTGAAATTACGTTTGCTGGTTGTGGTTCTTGACCTGTGAAAATCAATTCAAAACCGTTTCTGTCACCTAATGCAACTCCTGTTGCTGCTGAACCACCTGATAAATACAGACCATTAGTTTGTCCTAAGTAGTATTGTACATCGTTTTGGTCAACTGCAATAATTTGTATAGCATCGTTTTGTGATAATAGTTTCAACTGATTACGTTTGTCTTGGTCATATTTGAAAAGGACAGCGGTTAATACTTGTTCAAAGTAGATTGTACCATTCTCAAAAGATTTGGTTACGTTCTGTGCTAATGAAGAAGTGTTACGCTTCAAGTCAAATTGAAACCAAGTACCTGCTCCTGTGATACCTGTAATAGGACCTGTGGAACCTGTAATTGATACGGATGTAACATCGGGAACAGTTGAACCAGTGGCACCTAAAACATAAATAGATTTTATACCACCAATACCATCTGAACAGCCTAATGTAACTCCTTGTGAAATGTAGCAACTCATATATTATAATTATTAGTTAATTCGTTTATTAAATTTAAGGGGACTTTCACCCCTTAGTTTTTTTAATCTATTTAAGCTAAGTTGTTAGTAGCGAAGTAAACTGTTGAACCGAACAACGCGATTTGAGCACCATAGTTATAGTTTGCTCTTAAACGTAATTCATCAAAGTCCTTAGAATACCAAATAACTAATTTCTCGTGGTCAGACAATAAGTCAAAACCTACAACCATATATTCTGCTGGTCCGATAGTAACTTTGTTAGAACCGTTCAATCCGATTGTTGGGATTACCTTAACGTTTGTGTTAGGGTGAACAGCTTCCATATTACCAGTGATTTCAGAAGAACCAATGTAGTTAGCGAAGAAGTTTGCTTTAGTTAATGCTTGTACATACAAACGGAAGTTTGCATAAGACATAAACACACGTAAATCTTCACGAGACATTGCGTCATCAGATAAAACGTTGATTAAGTTATCTACTTCTGTGATAGGGTTACCTGCAGTACCATATGCTACTGAGTTACTAAATGTTGTTCCTGTTGAGTTTGCAACACCTGTAGTTCCTGTAACGATTAATCCTTTGAAACCCATAAAACAATCAGCACTACCAGCGGTAGTTGCAGTCCATAATTTACTTTCAATTCTTTGTTGAATTTGTTTTACCTTAAGGTCAGCAATTTGTTGTTCAAATGGAACAGTTTCTTGAGTTTGACCTGGTTTCATCAACATTGATTGATAAGTCTCAAACAAATCTTGGTAACATAATGCTTCGTTATATTTCTCGGCACAAGTTGTAATGCTTCTTTGAGTAAAAGTGGTAGTTGTACCTGTTGGTGGGTCCCATCCACATTCACCTGCTTGGAACACAACGGTTGAGTTTAATAGGTTCAATGCTTGTGTTCCTTTGATACCTAATTTTACGTTAACGTATTTTGGAGTTGTTGCACCGATAAGTGCTTTTGATAATAACTCACCACCAACTTGGTCCACATATGAACCGATAGTTGCTACGTCATACGAAAAGTTTTCTTTCTTTAAAATTTTCATAATTTTTATTTTTTTTTAATTTTTAATTTATTTACCTCTTAATGCCTTCAAGTATTCTAATTTACTTTCTAATGCATCTTCTGAGTTTAATTGTTTATTGAAATCTGTTTTACCATCAGATATTTTTTTACCTGCTGGTTCTTTTTTAAATGCGTTGAATTCAGCTTTAACTTCTTCAACTTTTTCTTCCATTAATTTCATTTTCTCAGATATTTTTTCCATCATATCTTTTACTAATGAATAGAATTCAGCCATTGGGTCAGGAACACTAATCTCAGCTTCAGCACCTTTTGGTCCTTCTACTTCAATGTCAGCGAGTTCAACTTCAACTTCAGGTGCAACTTTTTCTTCAATTCTTGCAATAACTCCTTCTACGGTTTCTACCTTTGTACCATCTTCTAATTCGTGTACTCCATCAGGAGCAGGTAATTCACCTTCTTCAGTTACTACAACAACTTTAGCACCTTCCATTAAACTATCTCCCTCAACTTTAATTTGAGTTCCGTCAACCAATTTAGCATCAACGAAAATTTGTTTTACTGATGTAATAGTTCCGTCTTTAACTTGTATTTCAAAGTTTTCAACCAATCTGTATGAACCACTCTCTAATGATACTCTTTCAAACTCATCACTTAATTTGGTGATTTTACCACCGATTTCAAGTTTTAATGTTTCTAAAATTGTATTATCTTCTGTTTTAAAAGATTTAAGTGTAGGTTCGTCAGATATGAAACCGAATTTCACCATCAATGATTTAATCTCTTGGATTGCTGTTTTTGGGTTTGACATAATCTTTTTTCTTGTTTTATTATTGTTATCTTATACTATTAAATATAAGTTTATATATATATTCCCAAACACTATTCGTATTTGTTCAATATCTTCACTACTTCCTTTAAGAACATCTGTTCTCTTGCGAACTCAGCAATCTCTTCAAAGAACCCTGAAACGCTAAAACCTTTCAATTCTCCGTTCTTTACCTTGTTCCAAACTTCTTCGTTCTTTACCTTCATAGACACAAACCAAGTACCTATTGGTAAATCACCATAACCATATTTGTTTGACTTATCTTCTTTATCTTCCTTAATCCAACTCTCAACCACATACACATCCTCAACAGCTTTACCATTATGGTTCTCATCGTTGTTGTCGGTATACTTATTTCTCATATATTTCTCAGCAATCATCTTGATTGTGTCAGCACTGAAATAAACATAGTATGGATTACCAAATAAATCTTTACGGAATATCTTAAGGTCAGGAACCATTGCTGGTCCAATAACCATTTTTTGAAATTTTTTATCATCTACTAAAACAAATTTTTGTTTAGATAAATTAGTATTGTTAATCTTTTCCAATTTGTTTTGTGCCCATTCAATACCTGCTTGTCCACCCCACGCATCTACCATCAATCCTCCACACCCTTCTGAGTATGGAACATCTTTATATTGTAAATGTCTTGCAAATGATGCCATTCTTGATATGGTTTCTTCTGAGATTGCTTCACCCTTAGCAAGTTGGTTAGCTCTCGCTTTACCTACTGGTGTACCACAAGAACCCCATCCATTTTTCTCAGCCCAATCTAACGCTCGTTTTGCGGCGTTTCTCGCACTTTCAGGGTAGTCCGTATAACTTTCAAATGCAATGGATTTTGATACGGTATCACCTGATACTTGGTCAACATAAGATGGTAAACCACCTACGTCATAACCAAAATTATCATAACCACATTTGTTACACATATATGGTTTATCACCACCATCTTCCATATCCCACTTGTGTCCACATTCTTTACAAACTATCATTAACTCACCTGCGTGATATAGATACACACTATCTTCAGTATGTACAGCACCAGTCATTAATTTACCACTAGCATCCTTATGTGTTGGACCTTCGTATAATTTACCATCCTCAGTATAATGTGGTACACCTACCTCAAACTTATTTTTTGATAAACCTAAATTTCTTACTGTTGAACGTGATGGATTTGCTTCAGTTTTATTTGTAATTGTTGATGGTTGAGTATAACCTAATATATCACCATAGTCTTCTGTAGCCACACGTCCTGTTGTAATAGAACCTTTGTTTACTATTGTTGTATCTTTCTTATAAAATAACTTAGCCCATCTGTGTCTACAATTAAATCCACCTCTCCATACCATTGCAGATTGACCAAAGTCATTCTGTAAACTATCCATATCTTCTATTCTCCATACAAAGTTCTTGTTCAATAAATCTGAACAGAAATCTCTTGTGGTTGGTATAATTGGTGCTTGTTTAATTCTTGGGTCTAAAATGTATTTGTAACGAACTAATAAATCTCCTTCGTTCCATTCAGATGGTCCATTTGGTTTAGTAGATAAAAAACTACGTTCACCATTTACCTCAATGAATACTAATTCATAACCATCTTCTGTTAATTCTTTTTCAGGACTACCTTTACCATATAACATCTCAAGATACTTACTATCTTCACCATCAGGTATGTGGAAACATTCCTCAGTTGCTGAGTGTTTATGTTTATTAAACGCTATCCAATTAACTTCAATGGCTGGTTCATCAACAAGGGATATACTATCAATTCCTGATAATTCATCTTCCTCGTCAATTCTCAACTCGTATATTTTATCTTTCTTCATACTATTAAATATAAATTTTTAATTATAACGTTGAAAGGTCTTTTAACCTTGCAAGTTTTTCACTCTCTGATGTTAGTTCATTACTAACAACATAAGTTTTCATTATTACTGGTGATTGTGATTGTTGTGGATTTGATAACGCAGGAGCATCAGGTTTTGTAAATAACTGATTTCCGAATGATGTTCCTCCACCCATTTGGTTTATTGCTGATAACATCGGTGCAAACATAGTTACCGCACCTCTTGTCATTATTGCTTCACCAGCTTCAGCTTCAATCATTGTTCCACCTTGTGCGTGTCTTCTACCACCAATCAAACCACCCTCTTCATAGTTTCTACCCATATTAGGTGTCACTGGTGCAGCACTACTTTCACTTGCATTTGCGGAACCTTTAGCGGAACTTACCGCAGATTTGATTGCACTTATAATACCAAACGCCTGTGCCGCGTATCCAATTAACATTGGAATATTTTGAGGGAAACCAATCTTAGCAGTTTGAGCCGTACCTTCAGCAACCGCAACAATAGAACGTGCTGCCGCTTGAGTTGAGAATGTAATGGTTCTTGAAATCTCCATAACCAATTCTTTCGCTAATAGGATTTGTTTTGCAACTAATGCCGCTCTACCTATATCAGTTTCAGCACCAGCAATTGATATAATATCATCAAGTGCTTTCTGTTTAACAGCAATTCTTGCTCTCTCTGTTTCTTGTGTACTGACTAATTGTTGTTGGTCAATACCTTTCCTTAAATCAGAGTATTTTTGAATAATCTTGTTTCTTTCTATCTCATTGTTCTCAACCGCTTGAAGTTCTAATAATTCAGCTTGTGCTAAGTTTTCTCTTTTTAATTTATATCTTTCATTGTCTGCTTCTAAATCTGTATTAAATAGTTGATTTAATCTATCAATCTTATTCATTTCATCTTGAAGTGCAGTTAATTTTAAACTTCTTTCTGCTTCAACAAATTCTTTCTTTTTGTTAGTTTTATATTGTTCATTAGAAATCTCAATATCATTTAATTCTTTTTTGTCTGTTGTGTATTTCTTTTGGATTGCATACAACTGAGATTGGTACTGGTCTTCAGTTAATTCACCCTTAGCATTTCTCATATTCAAAGCACCAATTTCATCATCCATTAATGCTTTAACCTTCTTCTTATTTTCCTCTACTAACTTAGTATCTCTACCTGTTTTATCATTTAAATATTGTGTTTCAAGATTAGTAAGTTCAATAGTAAGTTGTTTCTGTTCTTCTGCTGTTGTACCTTTTACTTTCTTTAAATCCTCAAGACGTTTCTTTTCTCTTGCGTAGTCTTCGTCTTTTACTTTTTGTTCTTCTTTTATTGCTACTATTGGGTCCTCAGACGCTTTAATTTTAGCTCTAAGTAACTCCATTTGTGATTGTTCTAAATCTTCATTAGATTTAATTAAATCTTGTTGTCTTTTCTTCTCAGCCTCAAACGCAGCCTTAGCCTTGTCTGCCGCCTCTTTCTTTCTTTGTGCCTCTTTTTCTGCGGCCGCCGCAGCTTCTTCTTGTCTTTTCTTTTCGTTCTCAGCAGCCTCTTTACCAACCTCATCAATATCTTTAGTTGCAGACGCAATACTTTCTTTTGACACTCCTAACTTCTCAGCAAAGAATGCAAATGCACTAGCAACCTTTTCAATAATCACTGCTAATGTTTCAAATATAGGAATTGCAACCATATTGATTAACGCAAGTATTGGTCCTAATATTTTACTGAATGCTTGTTGTACTTTGTTAAGTGCTGCTTGACCCTCAGATGTTTTACCTAATGCTTCTTTCAAGAACATAAACGCACCAACCACTAAGGTAACAATTGCTAATATTGGATTTGCAACAAGTACCTTAAACGCCTTATCAACACCTTGAATTGACTGACCAACTAAACCTGCAACACCTGGCATTGTAGCCAAGGCGTCCTCAAATTTCATTGCTTTCAATGTGGTTATTTCTAATTGGTCACCTAAGTCATCTAATTGTTTCTTAGCCTTACTCATTCCCGCTAAGTCACCCTTTTCCTCGGCCTCTTGGAATGCAATGGTTGCTTGTCTAATCTGTAAACGAAGGGACTTAAATTTACTCTCAGTTTCGTTTAAAGTATCTTTGGTTTGTTGAAATGCTGTATCAGCATTCTTAAGTTCTGTATTCAGTTTTTTCCACTCAGGACTACCTAATGGTAAGTCATTTAATTTCTTCTGAGTTTCACTATATACTTCTTTGAATTGGTTTAACGAAGTTTTCGTTAAATCCAATTCTTTACCATCTACCTTTATTTTAAAATCTACTACGTTAGTCGCCATAATTAATTAATATTTTTTAACATTGTACTGATGAGAATGCCGTTACAACACCAGTTGATGAGTTTATATCCCAACAAGCACTATTCATAAATATATTTGTATATCCTGTTAATATAGTATTTCCTCCTGCATCTACATATACTACACATCCCACACCAAATGAACCAGCATCACAATTTGAAAATAATGTTCTAGCATTTATACCAGCATCATTACAAGCTGCTGCTACTGAACTACCATATCCACAACCACTAAATGCGGTTAGACCACCTGCTGTTGGAGTAGGTGTAGGTGTACTTGTTGGAGTACTCGTAGGAGTAGGAGTAGGAGTTGGTCCACCTGCTGTAGGAGTTGGAGTTGGTGTACTCGTAGACGTTGGTGTAGGTGTCGGAGTTACCGCAGGGTCAAATCCTGTACAAACATATCCTGTATTACAGTTACCTGTTAAATAAGTTAATGTTAAATAAGATTGGTCAATACCCGTTGTTCCAACAGGGTCATATTGAACCACACTACTAATAACTTGGATACATTGATAATATGTACCTGGTCCAACGCTGAACGCCCTTGCGGTTAATACACCAAAACAATCATTATATTGAAGTGTTGCAATTGTTCCACCTTCAGGTCCTGGTATTGTTGTACCTGTCACTACAATAGGGAAACAATAACATTGTCCTACTGGTGCAGGTGTGGCGGTTGGAGTACTCGTTGGTGTACTAGTTGGTGTAGGTGTTGGTGTACTAGTAGGTGTATTTGTAGGTGTACTAGTTGGTGTAGGTGTTGGTGTACTAGTAGGTGTATTTGTAGGTGTAGGAGTAGGAGTAGGAGATGCAGGTACTGTAATTGGTAATGTAACACATACAGGATAAATTGATTTTAAACCAATAAATCTAACCTCAAAGTAATATGTTCCTGTTGTAAAACCTGATATACCTAATTGACTTGGTAATACTGTAAATGTATTTGAAATGACCGATGTATTACTACCTCCACCATCAACATAATCTTTTACCAATCTCCAAGGTTTATAATATAATTGAGTATTAGCCATCATATGAACAGAAGCCAATGACCTTGTATTGTCAGGTTTTATAAACTCTTCAGCACCATTACGTGACCAAGTTGCAAGTATATTAAACGTAATACCTGTACTTGATATGGTTGTAGCCGAAAATGTAGTTACAACACCCGATACACTGTTATTATTAATTTCGTGTTCAATCTCTAAATCATATTCCGCTACCTGATTGTTTGGGTAAACAAAGTTTTGACTTAGTATCTGACTTTTATATTTCCTACTCATATAATTAAATATAATTTATTTTAACTTTAGTTTTGAATTATTAACAAGTTAAGTTATTACTACAACCAAAACCCGCACAAGAACCTCTACAAGTTGCTGCTAATACCGTATATTCATAATTTGGGTCAACACCACAACTTGCAGCATTAGTACAATTTATAAATGGTGTAAATCCTGTTAGAGTACTATAACAGGTACTAGTACCAGCACCTATTGTAAATCTACCTGTACAACTACTACTAAAGAAACCATCTAAATCATAAACACTTCTTACAAATATAGCTTGATTTAATGCAGTTGATGAACATAAATCAAACTCAACATATTCACCTAATGTATATTGATATGTACCACTAGCATTAGTCCAAGCTCCTCCATTTACCCTAAATCTAAATGTTATAACACTACCACCTGTTCCCGTACAACAACTACAATATGATGATGAACCAACTACTCTTTGCCACCTAATTGTAAAACCATCAAAAACATATCCCGTTTGAACTTCACCATAAGATGTACCCCAAGAATTTGTTGCAAATGATTTATAATAATATGTTGAACCAGGTGTTAACCCTGTTATTTCTTTTGTATATTCACCTGTTGTACCTGTAACGGTTACAATTGTTGAACCCGTAAAATCCATATTATT
>Ga0181346_1000648_pt1 | contig 15264 bp, 15 predicted proteins | sample Su13VDMM15DN_FD_130100 | JGI IMG/M metagenome (GOLD analysis project Ga0181346, IMG submission 130100) | Freshwater viral communities from Lake Michigan, USA - Su13.VD.MM15.D.N | ecosystem: Environmental > Aquatic > Freshwater > Lake | place: USA: Michigan | collected 2013-07-15 | reverse complement strand
GATTGTCCAATGATAATTTATGGAAACGCACGACGACACAAATGGTCAAATTAGAAGGCAAACTTACTGAACTAGCAGCTCGTCTGCGCGATATGAGAAATTAATATGAAAATGACACAATTAAAGGACATCATTCGTGAAATGATCAACGAACAAATTGACGCAATGGATGAAGACTCACAAGCTGCTAAAGATGCAAAGCAACAAGGATTAACCTATATGTCGTTTGGTCGGTATGGTAAAGATGGTCAAGTCACACATAAAAGTGAACGAGGACGATTGGTTCCAGTAAAAACCTCAGGAGATGTTGGGTTGCGTCCCGGTAAAACTTCTGCATCACAAGATAAAATGTATCGTGCAATGCCAAGTCGCGGTGCCACCGGAATGGATTCTCGTGCGGCAGCAATTAAGGGGCCAGACGGAAAATTGCAACGAGCAGAACCAAGATATACGCCTGATGTTAATCGTGAACGAAACAAACCACAACCGGCACCAGGAATACCAAAAGACTCGCACACAAATCCAGAAACTAACAACCGTGTTGCTACAGCAATGAGTAAATTTAAGATTAATCAAGATGGATACGGTGGCGGGTTCGGCTATGTTGATGATAAAAAAGGTGGATATTACGAATATGATGACAATGAAGGTGGAGCTGATTACTATGCACAAGTCAAACCGCAGGACAACGATGAATACGATGTGACTATTGGCGATCCGCGTCAGAATGACCCAATTCGTGTCAAAGGATTGAAGGGCGTTAAACAACATTTAGAATCACCTGATGATGAATAATATGGCATTACTATGTGAATACACAGAGCTTCAATATAATAAAGAACTTTTAACGGAAGCGTTGGATGGTAATAAACCACTCATTCTTCGTAATGTCGTATTACAACGTGCTAACGCAAAAAATCAAAATGGACGGGTCTATCCCAAAGAAATTTTAATGCGTGAAGCAAGTGTATATAAACAAAATTTCGTTAATCAACGACGGGCTCTGGGTGAATTAGATCATCCAGAAAGTCCTATAGTGAATCTGAAAAATGTGTGTTGTAACATTGTAGGATTATGGACCGATGGTGATGATGTTCGTGGCGATATTGAAATTCTCACGACACCAACGGGAAACATTGTTCGGGAATTAATTCGAAATAATATAAAACTTGGAGTCAGTTCCCGCGGCATGGGTTCAGTCAAACAAATGAGTGAAAGTACGGTAGAAGTCCAAGAAGACTTTGCTTTAATTTGTTTCGACATAGTTTCCAATCCTTCTACCATCGGGGCATTTATCACCGAAAATGTAATGCACCAAGTTGCGGCACCATATGACACTATCAATAAATTAGTACATGACTTTTTAAGTGAAGTGAAGTAATATGCCAGCAACCAGCAAATCTCAACAACGATTATTTGGAATTGTTCATGCCTACCAAACAGGTAAAATTCCTGCTGGCAAAGTAAGTGGAAAAATTAAAAAGATTGCAAAGAGCATATCGGCCGACGATGCAAAAAAATATGCGTCTACGTCACACGATAATCTCAAAGAAATATTGCATGTAATTTTGCACTCTCCTGCATATACCGAAGAAACGTTACGAGAAATTGTAACCACAAAAATTCCCGCTCAAGTAAAGGGGCAAACCGTCGATGTCTTTACGGCACAAATGTTGGTAACCGTGATGAATAAGTTAAATGAACAAAATAAAAATACATTATTACAAAGTTCATTAAATGAGATGGTTGCCGTATCTTACAAAGTCTTAACCTACTAATCTATGGGTAAAACATTATTTGTCAGTGATTTTGATGATACATTGGCACAAACCGATTCCAAAATTTTTCTTACCCGTGGTGGAAACCGAATTGAAATGGACCCTGCGGCATTTGCCGTATACGATGAGCAACCAGGCGATAAATTTGATTTCTCAGAATTTGATAAATTAATTAATCCAAAACCAATTCAACGGTTCGTCAAATTATTAAAACAAGCAATTGGTCGAGCAGATAAAATTGCAGTATTAACTGCACGAGGTCATACTCGTCCCGTTGCACAATTTTTAAAGATGTACGGAATTACGTCTGGGGTATCTATTGCAGCACTGGGAGATGCAAACCCAGAAAAGAAAGCGGCATATATTAGAAAGCATATGAAAGATGGATATGATAGAGTTGCCTTTATTGATGATTCTCCAAAAAATGTACAAGCAGTAAAAGCATTGAGAGCAGAGTTTCCCGATGCAAAGATACTAGTACATCAAGCAAAAGAACATCCTGCACCAGATACTCCATCACCCACGCCGTCTACTCCAACGGCATCAAAACCAGCAGCAGAAGACGACAGTGAAATTGCAAAACAAGCACAGCAAATGGGATTAGATTATTTAGGATTTGGTCGGTATGGTAAGAATAAGAAAGTAACACACACATCACAAAATGGACGATTAGTTCCAAAACAAAACAGTTAATGGAGGCAGTATGGAAGTTATTGTAAAGGATGGTAAGGACGAACTCAGCAAATCATTAAAAGTATTTACCAAGATGGTGAAGAAATCAGAACTATTGCAGGAACTTCGTAATAGAGAACACTATCTAAAACCATCAAAAAAGAAAATATTCAAACGACAAGAAGCATTTCGTCGTAAAAAGCGCGAAGAAAAACGAATTGCACGACAAAAACAATACGATAATTAACGTTTTACAAATTAATCATATATTTATAGTATAGTGAAAACACTAATCGTTAATATTAGTGGGAAATTTAATATTCAATAACAGATAAAATATCTGTTTTATTCCTTTCAGGAGTTTAATTTTATGACGCAAATTACTAACAAGCTTTTAAAACAGGCTATTGCGGATGCCGAGGCAGTTCGTGAAACTGCCGTAGCAAATGCAAAATTGGTTTTAGAAGAAGCAATCACCCCACAGATTCGTGATATGATTTCACGGCGTCTTCGTGTCGAAGCTGAAATGGCCGATGATGAAGATGAAGGCAAAGAAAGTGCAAAGCCAGACTTTCTTGATGCGGACAAGGACGGTGACACCAAAGAGCCGATGAAACAGGCCGTTGCAACAAAGGCTGGCGGTGATATGAAGAAAGAAGCAACATCAGAGACACCGTGGCAAGATGCTGAAAAAGTTGGTGGTGGAAAAGAGTTTCCCGCCGATACATCAGCAATTGGTTCATCGGATAACAAGGAACCATCGGCCGATGCGTTCGACGCATCAGATATCGGTACGGGTCCAGAAGCAAGTACAGATAGTTCAACGGATTGGTACGATGATTGGTCAGAAAGTGATTTTGACCTCGACGAAGTAATTCGTGAACTAGAAGAAGATATTGCAGCACTTTCACACAAGGACATGGACTCCGAAAAGGGTGAATATCCAGAAGGTGAACCAGCCGGCGAAGAAGAATCAGAAGTACCTTCGAATTCGTCTGAAATTGGTAAAGGTTCCATGAAGGAAACTGAATCCGCTATGGATGCCGGCAAGTACGCTAATGCCGAGTTGAAGATGGATGGATCGCATATGAATGCAGAAGAAGATGATGAAGAAATTGATCTTGAAGAAATTCTTGCAGAACTTGAAGCCGACGATGCAGAAATGGGCGATGAAAAAGTTGCTCACGATGCAAAAACGGCAATGGCTGATAAACTTGCGAGACTCAAGGGCGAAATGGCACAATACAGAGAAGCAGTAAATATTCTCCGTGACCGTTTACAAGAAGTTAACTTACTTAATGCAAAGTTGCTCTTCACCAACAAAATGTTCCATAAAAATAGTTTAACCAACGAACAAAAAGTTCGCATTGTTGAATCATTTGACCGTGCAACAACCGTTCGTGAAGTTAAGATTGTTTATACGACATTAGTTGAAAATCTTTCCGCAGCAGTGAAGACGTTCAACGCATCACGTAAGAAAGTTGTTACCGAAGGATTAGCCTCTAAGGCCGTCCCAAGTACAGCTCCAAAGTCGCAACAAGTTATCGTGGAAAACACGGTGGCAAAAAGATTACAAGAACTTGCAGGAATCATTTAATTTTAAGGAGATATAAATTATGTCAGATGTATCAGAATTTATCAACGAAGCGGGTAGTGCACACAAGCACGTTATCGAACAAACCCGTAAATTAGCAGGAAAGTGGGAAGGCTCAGGCCTCCTAGAAGGATTGAAGGGCTATGAAAAGCAGGCTATGTCCGTGATGCTTGAAAACCAAGCAACACAGCTTCTCTCGGAAAACAGTAAGACGAACTCAGCTGGAACCAGTGGTGAAAACTGGGCCGGTGTTGCACTTCCCTTAGTCCGTAAGGTCTTTGGTTCAATTGCCGCAAAGAACTTCGTGTCTGTACAACCAATGAACCTTCCAGCAGGACTTGTGTTCTACATGGACTTCAAGTATGGTTCAACGTCAAACGGTCAAACGTCAGGACAATCACTTTATGGCACCGCGGCATCGTCAACGTTCGGTGGATTTGGTAATACGAACACGGGTGGTTTATATGGCGCAGGTCGTTTTGGTTATTCATTGAATGATCAAATTACATCGTCATTAGCCTTTGTACCACAATCTGCATCATTTTCCGATGTAAATTACAATCAAGATTACGTAGCAACGGGAAGTCTAAGTAAATACACGATCTCTGGATCAATATTACCAAGTGCTGATTTCTTAGCAGTTCGCTCATTTGCTTTAAGTGGATCAGTAATTGATTTTGCGGCATTACTATTACCAGAATTTACCAAGTATGATGGCACCCAGGTGACATTCATTGTTAGTTCATCGGTACTAGCAACAAAGACACTTAACAGTGTTACATTCACAAAGGCACCTGTCGATACAGCACGTGGCGATTTCGAAGATCGTGACGGCTCAACAAACCTTAACATTCCAGAAATTGATTTGGAACTTAAGAGTGAAACCATTGTTGCCAAGACACGTAAGTTGAAGGCAGTATGGTCACCAGAACTTGCACAAGATTTGAACGCATATCATTCAGTAGACGCTGAAGCAGAACTCACCAGTATGTTAAGTGACTATGTTGCAATGGAAATTGATCTTGAAATTCTTGATATGTTAATTGGCGCTGCACCATCAACCACAACGGAATTCTGGTCAGCAGAAATTGGTTCAGTCTGGAATGGCAGTGCATTTGCCGCCAGTAGCTTTACGGGTACGGCATGGACAAACATGACCTGGTTCCAAACACTTGGTCAGAAGATGCAAAAGGTTAGTAACAAGATTCATCAGCTCACGATGCGTGGCGGTGCTAACTTTGCAGTGGTGTCACCAACGGTGGCAACAATTCTTGAAACCATCCCTGGCTTCGCAGCCGGAACCGATGGCGACAAGATGGAATTTGCAGCCGGTGTCACGAAGATTGGTAACTTCCAGAACCGCTTCACCATATACAAGAACCCATACATGACAGAAAACGTGATGTTAATGGGCTTCCGTGGCAACCAATTCTTGGAAACGGGTGCAGTGTACGCACCATACATTCCATTGATCATGACGCCACTTGTGTACGATCCAAACAATTTCACACCTCGTCGTGGCGTGATGACGCGTTACGCGAAGAAAGTAGTTCGCCCCGAATTTTTTGGAAAAATCTACATCGACAAGCTCAACCTCGTCTAATAGATTTTGTAACACGATTAATAAATTGGGTGACCTTCGGGTCACCCTTTTTATTGTCATAAAGTTATGGTTATATAAACTATTTTGATATTTATAGTATATGACTCTAATAGAGGGCTTGTATGCAGAATCGTGAACCAATTATTTTTGAAGAAGCGCCAATCAATCCATATAACCTAACGGCATTTGGTTTTTATGATAGTGACGCAGAGTTTCAAACGGAAGCCCCTCGGGTTGCATCATTTGTGGCAAGGCGGCTGGGTTATCCTGTCGTGGATGTGGAGCTTACCCATAGACAAATGTATACGTGTCTAGAAGAAGCCATTACCACGTATAGCAATCAAGTTAATCAATTCAATGCCCGTGAACACATGCTATCATTACAAGGCATGAGCACGTCCACGAATATTACCCAGCGAAATATTCTATCCACGCCACTTCCACAATTGGTGAAATTGTCCGCACAATACGGCATGGAAGCAGAAAGTGGTGGTAATGTCACAGTAAAGAAAGGTTTTATTACTGCCTCTGCCTATCAACAATCCTATGATCTTAAAACGCTGTGGGCAGATTCAAAAGAAAGTGGATCGGCAATTGAAATTCGTCGCATTTATCATCAGATGCCACCAGCAATTGCACGATATTACGATCCATTTGCCACAACGGGTCTTGGATTAACCAATCTCATGAGTGAGTTTGGATTTGATGGATTTTCTCCACCGGTCACCTTCGTAATGATGCCTGCATTTGAAGATTTATTGCGTATTCAAGCAATTGAAATGAATGATATGATTCGTAAAAGTCAATATAGTTTCACGGTATCCAATAATATTGTACGCTTCACTCCAATTTTTACCGAAGCTACTGAAATATGGTTTGATTACATTGTTATCTCAGATAAACAAAGTGGAAACGCATTATTGCAATCGGGCTCAGAAAATAGTACAGTATCGGATTTATCTAATATTCCCTATGATAACATTCAATACAAGAATATCAATAGTATTGGAAGAAACTGGGTATACCGATATACACTTGCATTAGCAAAAGAAGTATTGGGAAATATTCGTTCTAAGTACGAAAATATTCCCATTCCTGATGCACAAATACGATTAGATGGTGATACACTTCGCAGAGAATCTGCTCAAGAAAAGGATAACCTAATCAAAGAAATTCAGGAAACCTTAGAACAAACAGGTCATCAAGCGCAAATGAAAAAACATATGGAAAATGCAGAAGCAATGCAAAATATGTTCAAGTATGTTCCAGTACCTTTCTACGTCTTATAATATATGCCAAGATTTGTCACAGAGCGCGATTTTTTATTCTTTCAACAAATCAATCGAGAAATTGTGGTTGATGTGATAGATGTAGAAGTCATACTATATAAAATAATCCAAGATATTGCTAATGTGAATATTTATGGGGAATCCGTTAGCAAAGCACGATATCGCGGCATTAGTTTAAACGCGTTAATAAAATATCCCAAAACGCAACCCGCATCAGAAGGATTTGGTTATGATGCGGCACAGCCTGGTGTGGAGTTTCGATTTGTGCGAAAATTACTACAAGACGTAGACGTATATCCAGAAGTTGGTGATATTATTCTATATAATCAAAATTATTATGAAATTGATAATACCAACGAAATTCAACTAATTGCAAGTCGGCCAGATTATAATCATAACATCATTTGTGAAACGCATTTGACTCGTAAAAGCAGTGTTAATATTGAGGAAACCCACACATGAGTACGCCTATATTCGACAGAAATCGTATTACAATGCCAACACGATATAACCGTGGTATGGATAACAAAAATGTCACAGGCGTCAGCTCACCCGTGTCTGTGGGGTTATATACGGTGGACAACGCCATATTGAAATACTTACAAACAAAGATTAAACCCGTAATAACACAGGACGGTAAACAAATTCAAATTCCCGTTATTTACGGTAATCCAGAACGGTGGAAAAGTGCGCAACAAGATGGGAATATCCGTGATAAGAATGGAAAAATTCTATTGCCAATTATTATGATAAAACGCACGACTATGAAACGAAATCAAATAGCATCTCCCGTAAACAAGTACCAACAATATACGTTTCGGGCAGGGTGGAATTCTAGAAATATTTACGATAGATTTACCGCACAAAATGGCATTGTTCCAAGTCAAATTTATCATACCACGATGATTCCCGATTATTATGATTTTGTGTATGAGGCAATAATTTGGACGGAATATATGGAACAAATGAATGGGGTTGTTGAAAATATTTCGTTTGAAAGTGATGAATATTGGGGTGAAACAAACAATTATAAGTTTGTCACCAAGATTTCTCAGTTTGAACAATTAACAGATCTTCCCACAACGAATGATCGACTTGTGCGTAATAAATTTTCGATTGATGTAAAGGCATATATACTTCCACAAAGTGCATTGGACAAAAACAGTAATAGAGTAGCAACAACTCAATTACAATATTCTCCAAAAAAAGTGATATTTGACACAGAAATTCTTACGAATACTATATAATAATAACTTTGGAAATAGTGAGTGATATTTATTAATTAGATTATATGAGTTTCGACACGAAATTATATATGTATGATATATAACCGTTTTATACAATGAGGCAGGTATGAAAAAAGTTACTGAAACCGAGTTATTAGAAATTCAGAAAATGCGGGAATCACTTCTTGAAATTGTTGTTTCGATTGGAGAACTAACGCTTAATAAATTTCTAGTACAAACACAGTTGGATAGTATTTCTACAGATATTAATGCGCAGCAATCTGCATTTATGGATTTTAAAGAAAAAGAAAGGGTTTTATTTGAGAAGTTGCAACAGACATATGGAACTGGTAACATAGATATGGAAACCGGGGAAGTATCAGAATAATACAACCCACACCTTGGAGAATAAGTAATGGCTAACGAGCGCATAGTATCACCCGGAGTATTTACCAGAGAAAGGGATTTAAGTTTCCTTACTCAAGGTATTAGTGAAATCGGGGCAGCATTTATTGGGCCGACACCAAAAGGCCCAGCGTTTATCCCGACCATAGTACGTGGTCAACAAGAATATGTTACCAGATTTGGTGAAGCAGATACCAATCATTACACAGGATTGGCGGCAAAAAATTATCTCCGTGAATCTGCCGTGGCAACGGTGGTTCGTGTATTAGGAACTACTGGATATGATCCGGCTACCACGAAGTCGGTGGTAATTTTTGCCACAGGCTCGGCAGGTAAAAAAGTATACGCGGTATTACATCCAAGTAGTACAGGCAATACACTTACAAATGCATTAGCGTCGGGAACTACAAGTAGTTTTAGTTTAGTGGTATCGGGATCAGGCGGTGCAATTATCAGTGCAAGTGCATTAAGTCCAACGGAAGGATTGTCCAATTCATTCCAAGATTATTTTTCTGCCACGCCAACCACAACACAAAATTCATATGTATATGCAATTTTCCCAGAAGCAGTTACTGCATCACTAGGAATTAACATTACATTCCAAGCAGTAACATCCAGCACTGTGTTGAATTTTAGCGGATCAAGTTATGGTGAGTACAACCACGCTAGTACGCCGTATATTCAATCACAAACATTGGGTGGTAGTAAATTAGATCTATTTAAGATTAATACACTTAGTGACGGCAATTCTGCAAACAAGGAAATTAAAGTATCATTTGCAAACATGAAGCCAAGTGGTGATGCTGAATATAATTTTGGTACCTTTACAATGTTCGTTCGTCGATATGATGATACGGATGCACGGTCAGAAATATTAGAACAATTTGATAATGTAAATCTTGATCCAGATAGTCCAAATTATATTGCACGAATCATTGGCAATAGTGCACCAACCGAAGATACCGTAACGGGTGAAATGTACTATCAAGGTGATTTCCCGAATAATTCACAGTATATTTGGGTAGAAATGACGGATTCGCAGATTCCAGAAACAGCACTTCCGTTTGGATTTGCGGCATATTCATCTACGATTTCTGCAGCATCATCAGAATTAAGTGCTCCCGATTATGTTACAAGTCGTTGGCTTGATGGGGCAGTTGAAGGATATACTACCCAATCAATCGACAAGAAATACTTTTATGGTTGGAATTTTGACGCAGCATATGAAACCAATAATTCTTACCTTGGACCAATTCCATCGGGATCATTGACTGTTGGTACGGTATTTAATCTTGAAGACATTGTGGATGTACCGAATGGAACAGTACCAAAGGCAATCTCATTAACGGACGCAGATAGTTTCATCTATCGTAAGTTCTCAGTGGCATTCCAAGGCGGATTCGATGGGTTAAATCCTGCACGTGACATTAATATGGGTGGCGATATCGTTGCTACCAATAGTCAAGGATTCAACTTAGCAACGTCAGTATCAGCGGGATCGGTATCCTATAAGAAAGCATTGGATGCTATTAGTAATCCCGATCAGTTTGATTTTAACTTGTTAGTACTTCCTGGTGTAATTTATGAACTACATTCATATGTTGCAAACTATGCATTAACGTTGTGTGAAGATCGTGGTGATGCATTCTTCATCATGGATACCACACAATTAACGGCAACACTGGCAACAGCAACAACAAAGGCCGCTGAAATTGATAGTAGTTACGCAGCAACCTACTATCCGTGGCTACGAGTTATTGATACGAATACCAACAAGTTAATTTATGTTCCACCTTCAGTGATTCTTCCAGAAATCTACGCATACAACGATAATGTTGCAGCAGAATGGTTTGCACCTGCTGGATTAAATCGTGGTGGCATTGCAAGTGCAGTCGGTGTCAAGGTTCGCTTACCACAAGCAAGTCGTGATACACTCTACGAAGGAAAGGTTAACCCAATTGCACAGTTCCCAGGACAAGGCATCTGTGTGTGGGGTCAGAAAACATTACAACGCCGTTCATCAGCATTGGATCGTGTGAACGTCCGTCGTTTGTTAATTGCGGTGAAGAAGTATATTGCAAGTTCGGCACGTTATTTAGTGTTCGAACAAAATGTTGAAGCAACGCGAAATCGTTTCCTTAACATTGTCAACCCATACCTCGCAAGTGTACAAGAACGTTCTGGATTGTACGCATTCCGTGTGGTTATGGACGACACAAACAACACACCTGATGTGATTGATAGAAATATCCTCTACGGACAACTCTATCTACAACCCACACGAACAGCAGAATTCATCGTTCTTGACTTCAATGTTCTCCCAACGGGTGCAGTTTTTCCCACCGCGTAATGAGATAGTGGGGGGAGGAAACTCCCCCCACAAATTCAACTTTAACACTATTTATAGTTAGATATCCTTTCGGAGATTATACATGGCAAACTTAGTATCAGAACAAGAACTTTTCTTTACCGCGTTCGAACCAAAAATGAAGAATCGGTTCGTCCTATATATGGATGGAATCCCTTCATATATTGTAAAAAAAGTCGCACGTCCAACACTTAAGCAAGATTCAAAACCATTAGACCATATTAATCTCCAACGATATGTGAAAGGCAAGACCACATGGGGAAGTATGCAAATGGAATTATACGATCCTATTGTTCCATCGGGTGCACAAGCCGTTATGGAATGGGTGCGTTTACATCACGAATCGGTCACGGGTCGTGACGGATATCTTGAATTCTACAAGAAAGATTTAACACTCAATGTTCTTGGACCTGTTGGCGATAAGGTTGAAGAATGGATTATCAAGGGCGCACAAATTACTGAAGTTAACTTTGGTGAACTTGATTGGAGTACAGATGATGTAATGTCATTTACACTTACTATCCAACCCGACTACTGCGTACTCAATTTCTAATTATAGGGTATTTTTTAATAAGATTCAATATAAACTAATCTGAGTGGAATTTTAAAATTCCTCCGTGATATAGATAGAATCTCCACAGCGTTACAAATTGCGTTGTGGAGATTTTGTATCTAAAGTCATATAAAAACATCCGATTAACATACTGTTTGATATTTATAGAAGAGTATTTTTTACAATGAGAATTATATGGCAGATACTACCTATTTTCAAATTGGGCAAGGTGAAACATTTACAGTATTGGTGCAATTGAAAAATCGCAGTGATAACAACACCCCATTGGATATTACTAACTATATATTCGCCGGCCAATTACGAGAAAATTACACCACGGATGAGGTTGCTGCAACCTTTTCGTTTGAAAAGATACTTCCGTATACATCTGGTAGTTTTTTTGTAAGACTATCGGCGGCAGATACGTTGTTGCTAACGCAACGTAAATACGTGTATGATATAAATTATACCAGCGGATCAATAATTCCCGCAGTTCGTCGTATTTTAGAAGGTGGGTTAACTGTAAGACCAACCGTGACTAGACAATAAATGAATAATATAAAGTTGGACATTCCTGACATTACCGTTGTAGTAGATAGCGGATATGCTATATCCGTCGATGGATCTGGTAGTTATTTTATCGTAGCCGATACCGCCACGTCTGCAATTACAGCCAGTTATGCACTTACATCAAGTTTTGCAGTAAGTGCACTTACATCAAGTTACGCACTAAATGCAACGGCTACAGTGCCTGCGGGAACTGTTTCCAGTTCACTTCAGTTTAATTCATTAACTCTTCCCTTTACTGGCTCCTTCACTGGGTCGTTTCGCGGCATTCTTACTGGCTCTACGTTTGGAACGGCCAGTTTTGCAGTTTCTTCATCGCGGGCAATCACATCGTCGTTTGCAATCACATCATCACGGGCAATCACTGCGTCATTTGTTGATTATACAAACATTGCAAATAAACCCACGTTGGTGTCCAGTTCCACGCAAATTAATACAGGAAGTTTTAGTGGAAGTATAACAACCGCATCCTTTGCCACCACAGCAAGTTACGCACTAAATGCAACAACAACAGTGCCGGTGGGCACCGTTTCCAGTTCACTTCAGTTTAATTCATTAACTCTCCCATTTACGGGCTCCTTCACTGGGTCGTTTCGTGGGGTCCATAGCGGCTCTACGTTTGGAACTGCGAGTTGGGCTAACAACGTAACTTCGGCGTCCTTTGCAACCACCGCATCCGCAGCAACGTCCATTACGTTTACTCCATCAACTGCCTCCTTTGCAACCACCGCAAGTTTTGCACTAAACGCATCAGCGGCAGCAGCTGCGGGAACCGTTTCTAGTTCACTTCAATTTAACTCACTAACCCTTCCATTCACAGGCTCCTTCACGGGATCGTTCATCGGCACAGTAACATCGGCCTCGTTTGCAACATCAGCATCTTACGCACCTGGCGGTGGTACAACATTTCCTTATATTGGTACGGCGGTTATTAGTGGATCACTAATTGTCAGCAGCAGTGTTACTGCGTCAGCATTCAAGGGTGACGGTAGTCAACTTACCAATCTACCAAGTGGATTGGTCGTTATTGATTCTTATACGTTTGTTGGAAATGGTAGTGTATCTAATTATACGCTAAGTAACGTATATGATATTTCATCCTTAATTGTAACTGTCGGCGGCCTTACCCAAACAAGTATAATAGATTACACGTTAGCTGGTACAAACTTATCATTTTTAGTTGCCCCGGCATCGCAATCAAATATACTGGTTCGTGCAGTAGTAAATGCATCGACGGGGGCAGTTGGTTCATTTACCGGCTCGTTATTAGGTACGGCGTCTTTTGCAACCACCGCAAGTTTTGCACTCTCGGCATCTTACGCACCTGGCGGGGGTACAACATTTCCTTATACTGGCACCGCAGTTATTAGTGGATCACTAATTGTCAGTAGTAGTGTTACTGCGTCAGCATTCAAAGGTGATGGTAGCCAACTTACCAATTTACCAAGCTCATCGGTTGTTATTGATTCTTATACATTTACGGGTAACGGTGCTGTATCCAATTATACGCTAAATAACGTATATGACATTTCATCATTAACCGTAGTTGTTGGTGGTCTTACCCAAACAAGTATAATAGATTATACGTTGGCTGGTACAAACTTATCATTTTTAGTTGCTCCGCCATCGCAATCAAATATATTGGTTCGCGCATTGGTAAATACATCGGTAGGTGTAGTTGGTTCATTTACCGGATCGTTTACGGGTGATGGTACCGGATTAACGGGAGTTACGGCCACCGTATTTCCATATGTTGGGGCAGCAGTTATTAGTGGGTCATTGACCATTACGGGTAGTAACGCATTAAATATCACGGGGTCTGCCACAATACTCGGTGCATTTCAAGCAACGACAAAGAGTTTCAAAATTGACCATCAACGGTTATTGGGCAAAAAACTTATTTATGGTGTATTGGAAGGACCAGAACACGGTGTATATGTACGAGGACGACTAACAAAAAATAATATTATTCAACTGCCAGAAGAATGGGAATGGCTAGTAGATTCTGATAGTATTACCGTACAATTAACGCCAATTGCAATACAACAAGCATTATATGTACAAAACATTGAAAATAATACCGTAATCATTAATTCCAGTACACCAATTGATTGCTTCTATTATGTACAAGCAACTCGTAAGGATGTAAACACATTACAGACGGTAGAATGATATGATAATATATGCAGGAAGTTGCCCAACGGGCAATTTAACCAGCAATGGGTTAATTATGTCAATTGATATGGCAAATAGTTTTTCATATATAAACACTAACGGCAAAAGACGTAAGTAATAGAGGGGCAACTGGATTCATGCACAGTAGCAATTAATCCAAACATCGTGCGGCAATTATGATAATTTTACATGTTTTGTTGATATTTATAGAAGTGAGTTACCTTTCCTTTACTACAAGATAATTATGACGACAACAAAAATATCCGGTTTACAAATACTCGATAATACAGTATCGTCATCTATTATAGTAAATTTTGATGCGGAAGTAAGTAGGTCGATGTCATCGAGTGGGTTTAAATCAATGCCCCCCGGTGCAGTAAGTAGTTCTGCTCAAATTAACACCGGCTCATTTACGGGATCGTTCACGGGCACCTTAATTGGCACGAGTAGTTGGGCAAACAACGTTGTTTCGTCATCCTTCGCAACTACCGCAAGTTTTGCACTAAACGCCTCGGCAGCCGCAGCTGCGGGAACCGTTTCCAGTTCACTTCAATTTAACTCACTAACCCTTCCATTCACTGGCTCCTTCACGGGTTCGTTTCGTGGTGTCCTTAGCGGTTCTACGTTTGGAACTGCAAGTTGGGCCAACAACGTAGTCTCGGCGTCTTTTGCAACCACCGCATCGGCCGCAACGTCCATTACGTTTACTCCATCAACCGCTTCCTTCGCTACCACCGCAAGTTTTGCACTAAACGCCTCGGCTACAGTACCCGCAGGTACCGTTTCCAGTTCACTTCAATTTAACTCGCTAACCCTTCCATTTACCGGCTCCTTCACGGGATCGTTTATCGGCGTGCACAGCGGTTCTACGTTTGGAACTGCCAGTTGGGCTAACAACGTAACTTCGGCCTCCTTTGCAACTACCGCAAGTTTTGCATTAAACGCAGCAGCTGCGGCAGCAGGTACCGTTTCTAGTTCTGCGCAAATTGTCGCAGGCATTGCAAATCAAAATGTTATACTAGGTGTGGTTACGT
>Ga0181346_1000646_pt1 | contig 15324 bp, 20 predicted proteins | sample Su13VDMM15DN_FD_130100 | JGI IMG/M metagenome (GOLD analysis project Ga0181346, IMG submission 130100) | Freshwater viral communities from Lake Michigan, USA - Su13.VD.MM15.D.N | ecosystem: Environmental > Aquatic > Freshwater > Lake | place: USA: Michigan | collected 2013-07-15 | reverse complement strand
GGGTGTTTATCGTGGTATTACGCAAGACAATGTGACGCTGAACGGGGGTACGGCTTACAACCTAGACCTCGTCACTCCGTCCATTGGCGGCACTGCACTCGCTGCTACGGCGGCTGAGATCAACGCTGCGGCGGATGTGTCTACACGGCTTGTGGCGGCTACTGCTGCGACTCTGACTGTGACTGTTGCCGCGCACGACAGTAAGATCATTGTTTTTGATCGTGCTGCTGGGGTGACGGCGACGTTGCCTGCTGCTACTGGATCTGGTGCTGTGTTTCGTTTCGCAGTAGGTACTGCTGTGACGAGCAACAGCTACAAGGTTCAGGTTGCCGACGCTACCGATGTCATGTCGGGTTCGTTGTATCTGACTGATCAAGCCGCTGGTACGGGTACTGAGTTCAGTACTGTCGCCGCCAGTGACACGATCACAATGAACGGTAGTACCACGGGCGGATTGGCCGGTGGTCTTTTCACGTTTGTTGATCTTGCAACGAACTTGTATGCAGTTCAGGGCAACCTCATCGCAACAGGTGCTGAGGCTACTCCGTTCAGCGCAGCGGTGTAAACTGGCAGGGGGCTTCGTGCCCCCTGTTCACAGGAGGATAGGATGCCAACCAACCTTACCGGCGCAACAATCGCCAGTACTTACGATCAACTGCTGCACGTTGACGACGGCCCGACTGCGACCGAGAAGACGGTCTACAGCGGCACGGGCGTCGCTACGGCGCTGAAGGTCGGCACCACGTCGGCCTCGGTCGGTAATGTGCGTACTACAGGGAACCGGGTAGAGGCTACCTCCGGGGCCTTGACGCTTGGGGCCAATATCGCGTTTTTAGACGCAGGTAATGCACGCACGGCGCTGGGCCTCGGCACGATGGCAACCCAGAACTCGGGTGCTGTCGCCATCACAGGCGGCACTGTGTCAGGCGTCGTGTTCAGCGGCTCGTTCTCTGGTATGACGCTGGTCGAAGCTACAACGCTGGCAACCGGTGCGGCTGCGGCGGGTGTGAACCTCAATGGCAGCACGTTGGCCGCAGACGGCACCGACACCAACATCGACATCAACATCACGCCCAAGGGCACAGGCCGCACAGTTGTAGGGGCGCTCTCGGCTACGTCGCCTCGTGTTATCACGGGAGTCAACGACACCAACGGTAACGAGTTGATGAAGGTCACGGCGACTGCTTCGGCGGTCAATGAACTGACGCTGGCAAACGCTGCAACGGGCAATGGCCCCACGCTATCTGCGACTGGTGACGACACCAACATCGACATCAACATCACGCCCAAGGGTACGGGCGAGGTGAACGTCACGAATATCGACGTTCTCAGCGGCAAGGTACCGTTCAGCACGATTACAGACCGAGCCTACGCTGCGTTTTCTGATGTCACCGACCAGACGGGCAGCACGACTGTCCCAGCCCCTGTGAAGTTCGGTACATCCGAAGTCGTTGGCGCGGGCATCACGATGGTGACAGACGGCACCAACCTCACGCGCTTGACGTTCGCTGCGGCGGGCACCTACGCCGTGATGCCGAACCTACAATTTACCAATTCAGATTCCAACGACCACGACGTAACAGTCTGGTTTGCGCTGAACGGTACGAACATCGCTCGGTCGGCGACCCGGATAACAGTACCCAAAGTTGCTGACGGCGGCAATGCGTTCTTCCAGATCGTGTTCTATGCGACCGTAACCGCAGGGCAGTACATCCAAATGTATTGGCTCCCTGAGAACGTCGCAGTTACGATTGACCACACGGCAGCAGTCACTGGCCCCCCAGCGATTCCCGCTATCCCCTCGGCGATTATGGCGGCTGAGAGGATTGCGTAATGGCAAAGACACCAGCATGGCAGCGCAAGGAAGGCAAAGACCCCAAAGGCGGTTTGAACGCCAAGGGGCGTGCGTCCTACAACAAGGCCAATCCGGGTAAACCCGGACTGAAGGCTCCGCAGCCTGAAGGTGGCCCACGTAAGGATTCATTCTGCGCCCGGATGGAGGGCATGAAGAAAAAGCTCACCTCCGAGAAGACAGCCAACGATCCCAACAGCCGGATCAACAAGAGCCTGCGGGCTTGGAAGTGCTGACATGGCTACCAAACCCAAGGCCAAGTCCACTGTGAACGCCGCTGGCAACTACACGAAGCCTGAGTTGCGCAAGCGGATTGTGTCTCAGGTGAAGTCTGCTGCGGTGCAGGGGACTGGCGCAGGCCAGTGGAGCGCACGCAAAGCGCAGCTTGTTGCCAAGAAGTACAAGGCCGCTGGTGGCGGATACAGGGACTGACATGAAAGCCCCACAGAAAAGCCTCAAGGACTGGGGTGATCAAAAATGGAGAACCAAAAGTGGTAAAAAATCTTCTGACACGGGTGAACGATACCTTCCTGAAGCTGCAATTAAAAATCTTAGCCCTGCTGAATACGCTGCAACAACACGTGCAAAACGTATGGGTAAAGCTGCGGGGAAGCAGTTCGTAGCCCAGCCAAAATCTGTCGCAAAGAAAACCGCGAGGTACCGATAATGGCAACAAAGAACTGGATCAAGGGCGCAATTAAAAAACCCGGAGCTTTGCGTGAGGCACTGGGTGTGAAAAAAGGGGAGACGATCCCCGCCGCGAAACTGGCTGCGGCAGCAAAGAAGCCGGGGAAAATGGGCCAACGAGCGCGTCTGGCCCAAACACTCAAGAAACTGGGGAATTAACCAATGAGCAAGATGTACATTCGAGTCAAAAAAGACGGTTTCATTTATGACTTCAACCCGATTCTGGCGAAGAACCCGGACTGCGAAGTCGTGCCAGAGGAGATTGCGTACCCTGAACGGTTCATCCCTCCGGCTGCTGCCCAGCGTGTTGCTGAGGCTGGGAAGGTAACTGGGCGCAAGAAGAAGGGTGCGCTCGATTTGTCAACTGCTGACATTCCAGAGGCTCCGGCGTATACTTCTCCTGAACTGGCTGAAGAAGCCGCACGAGGATTTCCTGCATGACACCCAACGAAGTCATCACTGAAGTACGTCGTCTGATCCAAGACACCAAGACACCGTTCCGCTACAGCGATGCGGTGATGCTGGGGTTCGTCAATCAGACGCTCAAGCGCATGGTGATGCTTCGCCCGGATTTGTTCGCTGTGATTGCGGACTTCACGACTGCGGCCAACACTGTTCTGCAAAGCTGTCCCACTGACTCGACACGATTGATTGAAATCTTTCAAGTCAAGAACGGTAGCTCGGTCACAGAAGTCAATCGGGCCACGTTGGATCGCACAGAACCCAACTGGCAGAACGAAGACGCCGGACAGCCAGTGAACTTCATGCGCCACGTGCGCAACCCCAACAGGTTCTTCTTGTACCCCCGCCCTGCTGCGGGGGTTGTGCTTGTTGGGGAGTATGCCCAGACGCCGCCCGATTACGCATTGGACGACGAGATCGCATACCCCACGGACGCCTACTTCCCCGTTGCTGTAGACGGCGTGGTGTTCTTGGCTGAGTCCATCGACAACGAGCACGTCAACTCAGGTCGTGCCAAACTGTTCCAAGACTCGTTTGTCCAAGGGTTGGGTGTGTCGTTGCAATCGCGCACGATCACTGATACCGAGGCAGGCGGGCAAGACCCGAGACAGGTGATCTGATGGCTGACCGTACCTTCGCTTCCCTCGTGCCCCGTGTGCAGGCTTCTGTGCCGGGGTGCCCCAATGCCACCATTGTGCAGTACATCCGCGACACAGCGATCCGCACGTGCGAACGCACGTTGTATTGGCGCTACCAAGTGCCGCTGTTCAACTTGTCGCCCGGTGTCAGTGAGTATGCCTACAACAAGCCACTCAATACCGATGTACACGCAGTGTTCGAGGCGGTAGTCAACAAGCGCCCCCTTGAGCGATTGACAATGGAGAAAGCCATCGAGTTGTATCCGCAGTGGGCTGATCTCTACAGCGGTGTGAGTCCTGAGCTTGCATGGCAGGCAGCACCGTCGAATCAATTCAACGTGAATCCATATGATGGTGCGCAGTTCAACGAAGGTGGCGGCGCGGCTCTGGCTCCCGGCGCGTTGGACAGCGCCAGTACCCCGCAGTCGATTTGCCAAATAAATCCTGACCGATACATCGTTCTCCCGCTACCGGACGACACGGTGGTGTACACGTGTCGCATGTTCGTGGCGCTCAAGCCGAAACGAAACGCTACGGCGATGGAGGAGTTTATCTTTGATGAACTTGAAGAAGCGATTATGCACGGTGCTCTCCAACATCTTCTGGTTCTTCCGAATCAGGCTTGGTCAGATCGTGAATTGGCGGCGTACCATGCCAAGCAGTACGTCTTCCAAACCGCCGAACGACGCGCCCGCGCTAACCTCGGAAATGTCCGTGGAACAATGCGGGCACGTATGCAACCCTTTGGAGCCTAATATGACTGTCATCCTCAAGAACAACGCCTTTGGATTCCTTGTGTCGTCGATCAGCGCGTCTGACACGGCGATAGTATTGCAATCTGGGAACGGCGCAAACTTCCCCACGCTTGGTTCCGGCGATTATTTTTACGCGACTCTGCAACCTACCTCCGGGGTGTTGGAGATTGTGAAGGTTGTCGCCCGGACGGGCGATGTGTTGACCGTAACACGGGCGCAAGAGGGTACTTCCGCAGTCTCCTTTGCCGCTGGTAGTCGTGTCGAACTCCGTGTCACTGCGAAGTCTGTCACCGACGCCATCGACGACCGGGTGAGCGTGGCAAAACCAGCATCGGCTGTGACTTTTACTCCTTACGCAAATATCGCGGCTACCAATGTGCAAACTGCAATCCAAGAGGAGATTGACGATCTTGGTGGTTCGGCTGGATCGACGCTTATTGGATACCTTCCCGGAAACACTGGGGGTGTGCTGACGACAGTACAGGCGCAGCTTCGGCAGTCCGTCAGTGTGTTGGACTTTATGACCAACGCACAGCGCACTGATGTGCTCAATGGAACTGGCTCGGTGGATGTGACTGCTGCTATTACTGCGGCTATCGAGGCATCGTGCAGTGGCTATGGGCAGCGCCCGAACACCCTGTATTGGCCGAACGGCACGTACAAAGTGGATAGCAAACCGACTACTCTGGGGTCGAGTGTTACCTTCATCTTCGAGCCGGGGGTGGTGATCAACTACAACGTAGCTGACCCCACGTCCTCGCCACTGTTTGGAGCGTACAACCAGTCCGACCTGACCTTCATCGGTAATGGGGCAACCATCAATGGTAAGAACACGGGCGGGACATCCGAAGGTAACGGAAACGCCTTTGACTTCTATGGCTGCGATAACGTGCATGTTGAGAACCTCAACATCAACAATTTCTGGACGGACGGTATCACGCTGACCGGCGACGCAACTGGTAGCGGCCCGTGCCGTAACGTGACGCTCAAGGATTTGAAGATCACGGGTAGCCGTCGCAACAACTTGTCCATCATTTCCGTAATCGGGTGCCGGGTCATCGGTGGTGAGTACAACGGCGCAGGTAGCAACCCGTCGAATCGTAACGCTGCTGGCCCGTGGGCTGGTATCGACATCGAGCCGAATCAGGATTGCTGGCTGGAAGACGTTGTGTTGATCGGCGTCAATACGGCGGGCAACGCAGGTGCTGGTATTCAGGTGACAGTCGGTGCATTGAACTCAACTGGTGTTGGCGGCGATACTGTGGGGGTCACGATTCTTGGTGGACAATCCTATCGAGATGGCACCGCCAATGACTACATTGCAGCGTTGTGGTTCATTTCGGGTGGCGGGGCGCAGAAGCTGAAAGGCCAGATCGTTGTTCGTGATTTCATTGTCCACGAACCTGTTGCCAGCGGCGTGCGGTTTAGACTCTGGGATGCTGATAACGCAGTGAAGGTCACGTTGGAGAACGTCAAGGTTATTGACCCTGACTATGCGAACGATACGTCCTACGCTATTATTGACCGCTGCGGCTTTGTGTTGGTCGCGCAAACCGCTGACGCAAATACGACGTTGGGTAACATCGAGTTAATTCGTTGCTCCGTTACAGATACTCGTTCCCCCGGCGCTGGCATCATGCAGTATGGCATGTTGCTGTCAGCAGATGCTGGTAAGCACCTGAAGAACATTCTCATCGTCGATCCTAAAACGACTGGAGATTACGCTGCTGGGGTCAAGGCTGACGCAAACGTCTTTGGGCACGCCAACATGGCAAACGTCGATGTGGTGTACTCGTCGCCCGAACCATTGTCCATCTCCAGTTCCAGCGGGACGTATGCACAGGCTGTCGGCAAGCGGCTACTGGCGACTGCTGCGCTTAATTTCACTCTGCCAACAGCGGCAACATACAATGGGGCGCACTATGAAGTGCAGTGTGCGGCAGGAATCGATAGTGTCGCTATTTTCCCAGCCGCTGGCGATACCATTCTGTATTATGGCGCATCGGCTGGACAACAGATTGTTCTGGATACGGGGGCTACTTGCCGCATACGTTCTCAAGGCGGGACATCGTGGATCGTGGAGTTGCTCAGTGGGGCATGGCGTCGTGGGGGTAGTAACATATCTGTTTCAAAAGTCACCAACTGGGCGTCATCTTCGGCACCGTTAAGCGGTACTTGGGGTCTGGGCGATGTCGTATTTAATGCGTCAGCGGCCCAAGGAATTAATGCAGGTTGGGTTTGTACAGTAGCAGGTACTCCCGGCACGTGGTTTCCATTCGGTCAGTCAGGCGTCTTTGGGTCAATTTCTGGTACTCCCAGTTTCGCTGGGCAGATTGCAGTGGTGGCAGGTGAAGCCTATATTGCAGTCGCCGCTTCTTCCTCGGCTGACTGGAAAAAGATCACTCCGTAATGGGGTTGGATTAAGGACAAGGAACCATCATGCTAAAAACAGTTTCCAGCATCACCAACGCGCTTGGGGCGTTGAATTACAAAGGCACGTGGGACGCTACTGCGAACTCTCCTACGCTTACTTCAAGCGCGGGCACCAAGGGTGACTACTACGTTGTGGGTACTGCGGGTGCTACGGTGCTTAACGGTATCAGCAACTGGGGGATTGGCGACTGGGCGGTCTTCAACGGCAGTGTTTGGCAGCGTGTCGAAGGCGGGGCCGACCTCAACGGGGTCAACCTGAGCGCCTCTGGCACGGTCAACTTCTCTGGGCTTACGGCATCAAAGGCCGTCTTCACGGACGCCAGCAAGAACCTCACGTCTACAGGTACGCTGGCCGCAGACCAAGGTGGCACCGGGCAGTCGTCCTACGCTGTTGGTGACGTTCTCTATGCCAGCACCACATCTGCGTTGAGCAAGTTGGCGGGTGTCGCTACTGGCAACGCTCTGATCTCCGGGGGTGTGGGTGCCGCACCGGCCTACGGGAAGATCGGGTTGACCACTCATGTCAGCGGCACCCTACCGACTGCCAACGGCGGTACCAACCTGACCAGCTTCACTGCCAATGGCATTCCTTACGCCAGCAGCACCAGCGCCCTTGCTACTTCCTCGTTCTTGACTTGGGACGGGATTACGTTCAAGGCACAGACCAACGCCAATGGTATAAACGCTGTTGTCGAAGCAGCATCGCTTGACCCGTATGCGCGTGGCGTTTTGATGGCGACTGGAAGCTACCAAACGCAGACCAGTCAAGCGTCGCTGCAACTTCGGTGGAATGATGGCTCCACAACGGCGTCTTTGGCGTCTGCGCTGGTCGTCAACGAAGGTGCGTCCGCCGCCACATCTGGTGCCAACTGGCGGTTTTATACGACGAACTCCTCCGGGGTACTTACCGAGTCCTACCGTATCAGCAGTGACCAGTATCTACTCGTTGGGTATGTGTCGAGCAACGGTGCATATCGCTTGCAAGTCAACAGCCAGATTTTTGCAACCAGCGCGACGATTGCTACGTCTGATGGCCGGTACAAGAAGGATGTTGCTCCGCTCGACAATGCGCTTGATCTGGTGATGAAGCTGAACCCAGTTTCGTTCAACTGGAAGCAGCACCCTGTCCACAACTTTGACTACTCGACCAAGACGGTCGGCTACATCGCGCAGGAAGTCCGCGAGACGCTGAAAGATACGCCCTACGTCAACGCGATTGTCAAAGCAAACCAGTGCGTGATCCAAGAAAAGGAGATCGACGAGCAGACTGGTGCGGTCGTGAAAGAGGAAATCCGTGAGGAGTTTCTCGGTATCGCTGAGGGCAATCTTGTGGCGCTACTCAACAGAGCTATTCAGGAACAGCAGCAGATCATCACTCAGCTTGCCGCTCGCGTGGCTGCGCTAGAGGCGAACGCTGCTCCATGAACATCATCACTTTGATTTAAGGAGAACTCCCATGCCAGCCGCCGCACTCGCTTTTAGCCCTCTGGGCCTCACGGTGTCGTTTACCGCCGCCAATACGGTTCCTACATCCGCGCAGGCACCGTCTTCCGCCCCTACGACGCGACCCGCCTATCAGTACCGCATTGTCAACGCAGGCACTGAGTTGGTTCTACTTGGTGTCGGTGTCGATGACACTGTAGCCAAGGCCAAGGCTGCGTCTATCGCGGCAGGAGCCATCCCTCTCGTTCCCGGTGCCGTTGAGGTTCTCGGTTTCCCCGCAGGCTCGTTCTTCACTGGTAAGACCGCCTCCGGTACCTCGGTGGTGTACGTCACCCCCGGCGAAGGTCTGTAGGGAGTCGAGGTAGTATGGATCAGACACTTATCAACTGGGTATTCGCAGGCGGCGGAGCAGCCTTTGGCTGGGTGCTCAAAGTCATCTGGGATGCCATCAAGGAATTGAAGGCGGACATGAAGCAGATCGAGCGTGACCTTCCTGAAGTCTACGTCCGCAGGGACGATTTCAAGGTTGCAATGACTGACATCAAGGACGACTTCAAGGAGTTGAAGCACGACATGAAAGATGGCTTCAACAAGATCGACAGCACCCTCGGGCTGCTGTTCAAAAAGCTCGAAACCAAACTTACCAAGGAGTAAATCATGCCCGGAATGATGATGATGATGAAAGACAAGAAGCCCGCCGCCAAGCCTATGGCCTACAAGAAAGGCGGCATGGTGTTCAAGCCCTGTGCTGCGTGTCCCAATGCCGCCAAGTGCAAAGCAATGGGCAAGTGCATGTTGAAGTCCAAGAAGTAAGTGCGATGGTTGATCCGATCACGGCCCTAGCTGCTATTTCCTCTGCTGTCTCGCTCGTTAAAAAAGCGGTCAAGACAGTCGATGACGTAGCAAGTCTGGGGCCGGTGCTCGGCAAATACTTTGTGGCCAAAGAACAGGCTATCGAGGTAGTCAAGCAATCGCAAAAAGGCGGGTTCAAAGGCTCGGCGTTGGGCAAGGCGTTGGAACTGGAGCTTGCCCTTGAGCAGGCTAAGGATTTTGAAAGACAGGTGCAAATGCTGTTTTTCCAGAGCAACAAGATGGATGTTTGGCAGCGCATTACAGCCCGTGCCCAACAGATGGAAATTGATGCTGCACATGCAGCACGACGCAAGAAGGAAGCGGCGCAGCGGCGCAGCGACGAGATTGACGACTGGGTGCTGATCGTCACAGCAGTCACAGTTACGGTGCTCTTGCTTGCAGTCACTCTCTACTTTGTGCTGGAAGCTCTACGACGATGAGCGACGACAAGCTGAACGCCAATTCGACCCTAGACAAGGTGCTCGGGTATGTGGACTCGCCGTTTAAGCTGTTTGCCATTCTCATCATGGGTGTCGTGGCCTTTGCTGGGTACTTCCTATGGGAGAACCAAGATTTCATGCGGGACGCCTACAAGGAGTCCAAGAGACTGCCAGAGATCAACACCGCAAGGGCAGACGACGCAAGTTCTATGCTGTTTAAGCAGACCGGGGCAGTGGTAGTAGCAGTGTTCAGGGTCAACCCACTGTTCAACAGCCGGGTGCTGTACCGGGCCTACACCAAGGACGGCAGAGACAAGGCGATTGAAGACATTGACGTTGGGCTGTTCAGTCAGAATACTGCCAACAACTCGGATGTCATCAAGTTGATGGCTAATGAAATACCCTGCGGCGAGTACCGCTATGCGCAGTCCGAGGTGGGCCTGTGGTACTTGGAGAAGGGCGTGACGTTTACATGCCGGGTAAGTGTGCCCCCAGACTCGCACAGGTTCGTAGGTCAGATCACGGTGGGTTGGGCGACGCCGCCCGAGAACCTCGAACAGATCAAATTTACGCTGGCAATCGCCAGTGTGATGTTAGCTAAGAAAGGCGGATGATATGGATTGGCTTAGACAGATTGCACCGACTATCGCTACGGCGATGGGTGGCCCACTGGCTGGAATGGCAGTGTCCGCTATCTCCAAAGCCATTGGGGTTGACCCTGACAAAGTTGGCGACATGATCTCCAACAACAAGTTGTCAGCCGAGCAGATCGCGCAGGTCAAGATCGCCGAGATCGAACTGCAAAAGCAAGCACAGGAGTTGGGCCTCAACTTTGAGAAGCTGGAGGTTGAGGATCGCAAGAGCGCCCGCGAGATGCAGGCCACCACCCGCTCGATGATGCCGCCCATCTTGGCTGGCGCGGTCACGATAGGCTTCTTTGGCATCATGGTGATGATGTTCTTCAACCAGATTGACAGCAACAACCCCGCGATTTTGATGATGTTGGGGTCGCTTGGAACGGCTTGGACAGGTATCATTGCCTACTACTTCGGGTCGTCTGCTGGTTCGCAAGCCAAGACAGATTTGCTTTCAAAAGCCACAGGCAAGTAAACGGAATCCAAAGGAGTAACCATGTCGTTCCAACTTTCTCAGCGTAGTATCGACAAACTGGCGGGCGTTGACCCCAAGTTGGTCGAGGTTGTCAAACGGGCCATTGAGATCACCACGGTCGATTTTGGCGTCACTGAAGGGCTGCGTACCCACGAGCGGCAGATCGAGCTTTTCGAGAAGGGTGCAAGCCAGATTCGGGAGGGCGGCACCCACGTTGCTGGGAAAGCCGTGGACTTGATGGCGTATCTCGGGGATCGCGGTAGTTGGGAACTCAACCTGTACGATAACATCGCAGACGCTATGAAGCAGGCTGCGCTTGAAAAGAACGTAGCTGTACGTTGGGGCGCAGCGTGGAACATCCCGGATATTCGCCATTGGGACGGTACGATGGAAGAAGCCATGAACCACTACATCGACACACGGCGTAAACTTGGGCAGCGACCGTTTATTGACGGCCCCCATTTTGAACTGGTGTAAATATGGCAGGCGTAAAGATCATAGGTTTTCTCGGTACTGCGCCGAAAATCTCGCCGGAGTTGCTTCCCAACACGGCGGGCCAGATTGCGAACAACTGCAAGCTGTACTCCGGTGATCTGATCCCCTACCCACAACCTGTTGTGGTTGCCAATACAGGTCGCACAGGCGCAATCAAGACACTGTTCGCGTTGCGTGACCCTGATACCAACGCCAAAAAGTGGCTCTCATGGCTCACCGATGTAGACATCGCCGTTGCCTCCAAAACCGACAAGGACGAGCAGCGGTTCTACTATTCGGGCGATGGCGCACCCAAGGTCAGCAACTATGAACTGGCGACGACTGGCGTGGCCCCCTATCCTGTGGGCTACTACGACCTCGGGCTGGCACCGCCTGATGACGCCCTGAAGCTGACAGCAACTGCTGCGACTTTCACTGAGAAGACGACTGCCTCGTATGCTCGTGATGCGGCCAACATCGTCACCATCGTGACCTCCGCAGCGCATGGCCTGCGCACTGGTAACTCGGTGTCTGTCTCCGGGTTCAGCTACATCAACGGCACATACGCGCAGGCAGGATCGACCCGCACCGGCACCTACGTCCAGAGTTCTGGCACGCTGTCACTGGCTGTCACGATCACTGACCACGGCCTCCAGACTGGTATGGTGACGAACCTCCAGTTCAGCGCCGACGCCACTATCAACGGTGCGTACTCGGTCAGCGTAATCGACAAGGACACCTTCGCCATCACAGCCCCGGTAGCAGCCGCTCGGTCGGGCAACATCACGTGGACGAACTCGGGCACCACGACCATTCAGGTCACGATCACCACCCACGGGTTGTCAAACGGCGCACAGGTGACGCTGGATTTCACATCTGGTACTGCCACCGATGGCGTGTACACCGTCACCAATGTCACGCCCAACACGTTTGACATCATCACAACAGTGCCCAACACGACCAGCGGCACTGTGAAATGGGACATCCGTAATCTGAACGCGACCAATGTCGAATGCACAGTCACCAACCCAACGACCTTCACTTACTTCAGCCCCGGCCCCCAGATCACTACGACCACAAGCAGTGCTGGCAAAGTCAATCTCGGTGGGCTGACGCAAGCGCGGTCGTACACCTTTACATGGATCACGCCTTGGGACGAGGAGTCCATCGCGGCCAAACCATCTGACGACTTGTTCATCAAGGAAGGCATCTCCGTCACGGTGTCCAACATCCCCACGATCAAGCCTTCTGGCAACAACTTTGTGCGTGGTGTGAAACTCTACCGCACGCTGGCGGCTGCATCCGGCACGGAGTTCTACTTGCTCCAGACCCTGTGGTTTCCTACTGGGCTGGCCTCGGTGCAGCGCACATCCAGCGTTTCACGTGTCGCGCTGCTGTATCCACACAACTTGTCGGTCGATGACCGCTTCAAGATCAGCGGTTGCACCGTGGCGTCTTTCGACATCACGGGCGGCATCGTTACGGATGTGATCGACGACTACACGTTCGAGTACGCGCAGGTGGCGGCGGATGTCTCCAACACCGTCGTAGCCGCAGGCACCCTGTTCCATGATGTCTCTGAAAATCCGCCCACCACGGCTGCGCGGTATTGGGGCGACGGCGGTGTGTACACCTTCCTCGATGACTTCGACTCGCGTGACCTGTTCGACATCCTCGCCACGGACAACTACGATGCGCCGCCCGAAGACTTGCAAGGGCTGACTGCCATCCAGAACAACATCCTGTGTGGTTTTGTTGGCAACACACTGTATTTCTCCGAGCCGGGTCGTCCGCACGCATGGCCTGCTGCGTATGCTGTCAACCTCGAACACAACGTCGTCGGTATCGCAGCGATCAGCGGCTCCTCGCTGGTGACGACAGACTCGTATCCATACATCGTCTCGGGTTCTGACCCGGCCAACGGCATGTCCACAGCGCGGATCGACGCCAACTTCCCGTGCCTGAACAAGAACAGCATAGTGACGATGGGCTATGGCATCGTGTACTCCACACATGACGGGCTGGCGGTGTATTCGCCCAGCAGTGGCGCGGGCATCATCACCAAGCTGCTGTACAACAACGACACGTGGCAGTCCAGCATCAGCCCCAAGACGGTGGTGGCCGAGTACTACGGCGACAACTACTTCGCCTCGCATTCGACGGGTGCTTTCATCTTCGAGCAGGACGCCAAGGTCGGCGGGTTCTTTGTCAACGCAGACTACAGCTTCTCAGCCTCGTTCTACGACCCCATCGACGGCATCGTGTACTACGTCAGTGGCACCAATGGTGACATCTACGAATGGGACAATCTTGCGCAGCCGCCTGTGGTTCAGGAGTGGAAGTCCAAGGTCATCGTCACCAAGGACATGATCAATCTTGGCGCAGCGCGAGTGGTTGCTGACTACTCCACCGTGACACAGACATGGGACGCCGATGTGCAGCAGTGGAATAACGCACTGACCAACTGGGACACGGCGGACGAGATCACGTTCCGCATGTGGGTGAACAAGCAACTGATCTTCACGACCACAGTCAATGACGTGGATGGGTTCCGCCTGCCGACTGGGTACCGCACCGATACGTTTGAGGTCGGGGTCGAAGGCAACATTCGAGTTCGTGCCATACATCTGGCTGAAACCATGCTTGGATTGAGGGAGGTCTGATGTCAACACGTGGCCCACGCTTCACAGCAATACCATCCATCCCGCAAGGCGGACTGAATGATTGGCAGTTCAACACCCTGACTGCCATGAAAGAGAACATCGAGTTGCTGACTGGCGCTCGGGGTGCTGACAACTCAGTCCGTGCTGTCGTTAAGGGTCAAGTTACGGTGTCCAACCCACCGACCCAAAACATGACTCGCGTGACTGCGCAGGGTACCGGGTTTACAATAGGCGGAGCGACTGTGCCGAGCCTTGACGACTATGGTAAGTTGGTGTCTGATGTTCAGCAGCTTGCGAATGATGTAGCCAATTTACGAGCAACGGTGAACACGTTGATCAATCAACTGAAAGGATGAACATGCAGAACCCCTACAACATGTCGATGCCCGATATTCCACCGGCACTCGCAAGCATTTTGAATGTCGGCAGCGCAGGCACCCCCGCGATGAATACACCCCCAGTGGCTGGCCTGTCGGGCGGCATGGGCGGTGCGGCAACCTTCGCTCCCTCGTACCAAGCTGGCGGCATGGTTGGCCCCGGTGGTGCGCCTGATATGGCTGGTATGTCCAGTATGCCCGGTGCAGGTATGAGCGCCGGTACAGGTGTTGGTGTCAGTGAGCAGGCAGTCGGGCAAGGTGGCACGATGTCGCCCCAGATGCTGGAGATGCAGGTCAACCAGTTTGCCACGCAGAACCCACAACAGATCGAGGCCATCCGGGTAGCGATCCAGCAGGTCATGCAGACCGGCGAGTTGACACAGCAAGAACTTAACATGATTGTCCAGTTAGCGACAGTCGCTGCGCAGAACCCCGAGATGTATCCTTACGTCCGCAAGTTCGCCATCCAGAACGGTATCGCTACCGAGCAGGATTTGCCGCCCCAGTACGATCAGGGTCTGGTGTTTGTCCTGCTACTCGCGGCCCGTGCCATACAGGCTGACACCGGTGGTCAGAACATGATGCAGGGCGGTTCTCCCGCAATGGCCGGTGGCCCTGAGATTAGCGCCTCTCAAGTCTCTAGCGGCGCAGTGCCGTCGATGGCTCGTGGCGGTATGACCCCCGACTCCAGAAAGACCGATGGCTCTGTACTGATCAACGCCCATGAGGGAGAATACGTCATACCTGCCAACGTCGTGAAGATGAAGGGCAAAGAGTTTTTTGACAGCCTTGTTGAGAAATACAAATGACAGACATGACCATTGAGATGTTAACGCCTGAACGAGTCACTGAGTTGTGGCCGGTTCTGGAGCCGCATTTTGATGCTGCATGTAAAGGCAATGAGATTGCCAAAGATGAACTGGACGCCAAGGATATTTACGTCCTTGCAGTCGCTGGACTGGTTGCAGTCTTTGTTGGATTCGAGGACGGAGAACCAGCCTGTGTCTTGGGCATCCAGTTCAACACCACGAATGGTCACAAGTGCGCTGATGTCATGGCGCTGGCTGGACGTGGACTGATGAGATTTAAATCTGCATATTGGCACATCATCCTTGAATGGCTCAAAGCCAACGGGGTG